>Ga0099824_1003608_pt1 | contig 22612 bp, 8 predicted proteins | sample SiratrowhiteBW_FD_76837 | JGI IMG/M metagenome (GOLD analysis project Ga0099824, IMG submission 76837) | Root nodule microbial communities of legume samples collected from California, USA - Siratro white BW | ecosystem: Host-associated > Plants > Roots > Nodule | place: USA: California... | reverse complement strand
TCAGCGACATTAATAAAAGAATAAAGAGGACAAAGAGCCAGAGGAAAATTAAGAGCTTTTCAGAAGATTGGGCCCATCTCATCCTATTTGGGCTTTTAATCAGCTGCTCGGGCCCAAATACAAGCATGAAGAAATCCTTTTGGAGAGAATAGAATATTAAGGAGAAGTCCTTTAATTTGTATAAATAGTTTAGAATAATTTGGGCCAAGTAGAATAAATTTGTGTCTTGTATTTTGGGGTCATGTAGTGTAAGTTTGGGCCTTGAGGTCCATAAATAATGTTGGGCTTGATCAAGGAGTCCAAGGAGCTCTCTCCTTGTGCCACTTGTCACCATCTTGTGAGAGCCTTGGAGTGCAAGCTAGGTTTGGGAAGCTTGTCATAGAAACTAGGGTTAGAAGCTTGTTTTATAAGCTAGGGTTTCTTGACCTAGTTTCTCCCATACCCTACCTAGATAACTTGCATGGGAAGCTAAGTAGCTCATCCTTTCTTCTATAAATAAGAAGTTTAGGAACCTCCATTGTAAGCTTGATTTGAGTAATGAAATGCTGTCAAATTTTCAGCACATTGCATAAAGTTTCACATTGAGTTTCTTCTCCTAAAAGCTCTTTCTTGAAGGTTGGCCCAACCTCCTTCAAGGCTTTCATTATCTACCTCACCAATCTTCACGCTTCCTTCTATAGTGAATTCCTCCACATCCATTGCTTTCGCATCATGAGGAGCTCCTTCCATCCAATGTGTTCGGTGCAAATGGCTTGAACATGCTTTTCATCCATTGGAGCGTGAGCTACAAGCTAAAACGCCAAGGAGCTTCTCCATCAATAACTACCACAATTTATTTTAAAGATGATTTTGGTTGTAAATAGTGATTGATGGAAATTTCATATCCACAAGGATTCACATTATACTAGGTTAATTACAATTATATGTGTTCAAGTAGTAAAATTTCTATACACATTCATAATGATACATTTTTTAAAAGATTGGTTTGATTGAAATATAAATGATAGAATTTAAGCTACTAAAACAAGTATCAATAAGTGAGAGTGTTGGGATTGGATTCCTTTGAACTTAATTTTCTTGTATCTCTCAATAACTTATACATATAAGTTCCCATCCATCCATGTTAATGTATTGATAAAAATCACTAATCATTGCATTGCTAGATTTTAAGTTCTATTACCAAACATTTAATGTATAACAACTAATAAATTAATAATAGAGCTTGCTTTAAGATTGACAATGTAGAACAACTAATGACTTAAATCCTATTCCTAACAATCAATTAGATTCCATATCTAAAACCAAACCTTGTTCCTATATATATTATACATTGCAACTTCATTAGGTGAAATGGGACCTACCGAAGAGATCTGCTCAGCTCATTCAGATTTTGGCACGCTCACCCTTTTAATGACAGATGGAGTCCCGGGACTGCAGGTCTTACTTCCATTTTACTTAATATTTTCAAGGGTGTGTTTGGTGCACCGTTAAAATTTCGGGTGAAAAAAATCACTATGATTTTCTTTTGAAGCTTTTCCAAAACAAGAGTTTCCTGAGAAAAAGTCCCACGTTGTTCAGAACCCAGGTTCATAAATTGTTTATGTGAAGAACCTCTAAAGAAGTGGCATAACGAACACTAGTAAATAATTTCATATTTAGTTTTGTATTACTCTGGATCTCCTGTCTTCTTCTTCTTCCGTTTGGTACTGCGTGATTAATTTATTAACTCTTTGTTCTATTCCTGAGTTCTCTCTCAGCATGGTTTTGAAAATCTTTTGATCATGTCGTGTTGTGAATAGATGTGCCAAACAAGAAATCCATTCTTTGGCCACCAGGCCAAGTCCTATAATTAAGGTTTAAATTCTTTAGTTTATAATTCTTGCATTCAAGGACTTCAATGTTTTCAGATATGTCGGGAAAAGTTGGAGAAAGTACGAGTCTGGGAGGATGTGTCTCACATAGAGGGGTGAGTTCACGAATATTAAGTTTGTGTAGAATTTCTTGACACTTTGAAATGTCAATTTCACTGAAATATGTGACAGTATTCTAGACTATCAAGTAACGTTAAAAATGTACATTTTATTTGCTCTTCATTCCTAGTGTTAATGTTTTAAGTTTGCATCTTCAGGGCCCTTATTGTGAACATCGGGGACTTGATGGAGAGGTGGACTAATTGTTTATATCGGTATATCTTATCATCAATTGGCCTAAGAAGATGTATTTTTTTGTTTCTTTTAGAAGTAGTATGTGCCATTCTCAACTTATCATTCATTAACTTTGCAGGTCAGCAATGCATCGGGTTAAACGAACTGGCAAAGAACGCTATTCGGTAATCATAAGCTACTTTACCCAGTTGTTTCTGAGGAATAGACCCTTTTATTTCAACGTAGGAGAGAAAATGATTCTTGTATTCTTCTTATTAAGGAGTTTACTTCGCTGAGTAAGATGTGTGGTCTGTGTCATTTATTATAACAACACTTTCACTTAGGTACAGTTAGTTACATGAATAAAAGAAACCATTCTGTTTTGATTAAAAATTAAAGTTTTTCGAAAATTCAATTGATTTATGATCCTTTTTAATTGTTCTTGAGCTTCTTTAGTTTGTCTGCCTTCACGTGAACAGGATATTTTAGGGAAGATTGTGTCATTTTTTGTTTCGTAATGGGTAAATGTTACGCATGACTATAAATTTGAGTTTTGGAACTCTTAAACGAGGTATTTTGGGAACTGTTCTTTATCTAATTAAGCCGCACTTTCTGCATAAGTGTATGATTTACTTTTTACTTGTAATTTTATATTCTTATTAAATACTGTTATGTGAATTTAGCTGATTATAATTGAAAATATTTAAGTTTTCATTGTATTACATCAACTAAAAATATAGATTTTGAGAATATTATAATTTTAGTTAACCTTGAAAATTGAATTTTATTTTTAAATTTTAAAAAAATTTGGAGTTGGAGCTTCTCGTTCTATTGAATAACACATTATGGTTACGATAGAGAGAAAAATACGTTTTTTTATCAAATGTAATTGATGGATCCTACTCCTATAATCAATCATATTGAGATATTATTTGATAACAATACATTTTGTTTTTTCTGGCATGTCCGTGTTAATTAATAACATAGGAACAAATTCATTTTCATAATTTCTTTCATAAGTTTAAAAGTTTTATTCTTTTAAATTATTTTTACATTTTTACTTAACGAATAAAATATTTATAATTAGTAATAAAAAAACACGTATTATTCTGTACCTGGATGTAGGGTCAATCATCTGTCATTTTTGCTTGCAACTATCAAGATATTTACATGAAGAGAAATGTTTCCTAATATGTACTTCAAAATGTTGTATCTTTCAAATTTGAAATGTAGATGTATGAAAATATAAACTGTAAGAGATAGAATAGAAGTAATTTTTTGACATTTATGGCAACCAATGCTATTTGAACTGGGTAAGATCGTTATTTGTAAGAGATAGGAGTAATTATGCACAATGTAATGTACGGAGTCATTTTTTTTTGTCAAATAATATAACTCTTGCTGAAAAGCACAACCTTAGTTGTATGACATAGCATCTTGAGAAATCTCTCTCTGTTTTTCCCAGTTGCCTTATAAAGCTGCCACTATGCCACATTCACTATTTAACAACAATTAAAAGTAGGAGCAAGGAGTTGATGACATTTTTCAAAATGTCTTAATGTTAAATTTTATATTCCCTAGAACATGAGAAGCATCTACCCAAAAAGCAATTTTTTGCAGTTTTGCCTTATTTTAGTTTCATTTTGGCGAGGTCGTTTTTAGTTAGAAGTTGCTATTTTGCAGATGGCACTATTCTTAGACCCTCATCCTGACTGTGTGGTGGAATGCCTTAAAAGCTGCTGCAGTGAAACATCTCCTCCAAGGTAGAAATAAATTTGTTCTAGTGTATCTTAATTATTCCAGATAGACTAAAATACATATGGCCCAAAAGATTATTTATTGTTGTCCCTAGTTGGATATATTTCTCAATAAAAAATTACATTAATACAGTTGACATAAACTTTTGTCATACGTGTTTCACTGTAGATTCCCTCCAATCCGCAGTGGAGACTACATGCATGAACGTTTAAAAAACACATCAGTCTGAGACCTTCTGATGCACTTCGACGGAGCTAGTTCTGAAATCAGAATATCCAAACAAAAGAAATGGCTATGGTAAATGAAAACCCACCTCTTTCAATTCTATCTAGCAATAAAGACCATCAATAAACGCTCTGCCAAAGCAGAAGCAACGTTTGGAAATCTGAACTTGCAAATTCAATAGAGATTTCCATATATGGTTGTGCATAGAGTAGAGGCTCCAAATCACTAGGCAGATTTAAAACGAAACTATGATTATTGTTGTTCTAAGTTAAACTGAAGTCTTCTCAGAAGTCAAGCAAATGCCGACCATGCAATTAATTTGACTTGAAAATTGTTAATTTTTTCTAAGCTCAAGGTAACAAAAACGTTGTGGCTTCAAAATTCCAGGAATTGACGGAACATGTTATTTTCCCTGATATATATTATCACCATTCACTGCCGTACAATCATTGTAATTAGTAGGTGGCTTATATGATTCCGTATTACTCCGCCCCATAAATATAATAACTGTTTTATGGAAAATGCTAAACATATATCGTATTTTGTCATGATTTCTAGTGCCATGGTTGAATATATATTTTTATTTCTTATTTCTTATTTTTGTATAGAGATTCTTTTTTCTATAATGTATCATTATTGGACCCACTAATCACTAACTAGATATTTAATATATTATTGGACCCACTGATCACTAACTAGATATTTATAATATGACTACCCAAAATCTTAGGTGAAAATAAAGGAAATATCTGTGCTATCTGAAATCGTTTGACTATCCCAGTTTGGCAACACTCATGAGATATCCAAAGATCATTCATTAAGTTTAAATCACTTTTGCAAAGCTCCGTTAAAACTTCAATTTATTAGTCTATGTTAAGTGAAACATTGATCCTAATTTATTAATCTATGTGTTAAATGATTTATCAGCCCTGATTTATTAGTCTGTGTAAAGTAGTCTATTGGTCCTGATATATTAACTTATGTGCTAAGTGATCTATTGGCTCTTATTTATTAGCCTATGTGATAAGTGATTTATTGATTTTGATTTATTAATTTATGTGCTAAGTGCTGAATTGATGTTGATTTATTAGCTTATATGCTAAGTGATTTATTGGTCCTAATTTATTAGCTCATGGCTAAGAGCCCAATCCGTTCTGATTTATTAATCTATATGCTAAGACAAATTCCGTTTGGAAATGTTAATCGGATGGCCTCCATCCGATTTACAATTTCTTTCGAAAACGTAAATCGGATGCGGGGGCATCCGATTCATACTTACATCGTCTTCTCCGACGCAGCTTCACCGTCGGCGACTACCCAAACACCAAATTATCTATTCTAATTATCAATACTATTCACACATTACTAATAAATATAAAAAATTTCTTACCTTTTACTTGTTTGAACCTTCTATTGATATCTTTGCCTCCTCTCCTCCATTGTTTTTTCACACAATGCAATTCGGACACGCACAGGCACAGGCACAGTGTTCACTGAAGTTGAAGGTGTGACGACGGTGAACAGGTAAAAAAGATGAATGGGATGTTGCAACAATAAGCAATGGAGCAATGGATGAACTGTGAAAGAAGAAACACAAAAGAAACACAAAACGGATGAAGAAGAATGACACTGCCAATGGATTAAGGAGGTGAAGGGCATTTGCGTATTTTCCTATTTTTTAATTAGGGGCATATTGGTATTTTTATGTAGCTTATGGAGGTGCAGGAAGAGTGTATTGGGATTCATAAAAAATTTGTCATATGCTAAGTAGCAGCCTGTTGTCCCGATTTACTTTCCTATAATGGCCTCAATCCTCATTAGTTGATAGCCTCAGCCCAATACGTTATGACCTTAAATGCTTCGTTTACTTATATTAATTTGCTTTAATCAGCTTTTAGAGTTCTTCCATAGTTGCATACAAATATTTTAGTATATAATGTTATAAATTAAAACAATATATCCAATGAAGTGTTACATATAAAAAACTAATACATTTTATTTAATATATCTAAAATTGAAATTAATATAAACATTAAATTAATTTATTAATATAAAATAAAGTTAAAAAAATTAAAACACAAAGGTGTCAAGGCAATGTAAAATGCCAACACATTAACGAACACGTTTTCGGTAGTTATTATAATTATAATATTTTCTTACTGAATTATAATTATCAGCCGCGGAATGGGAGTGGAAGTCGTTCTGTTCTTGATTATTAAACTTATCTGACGTATAAAAAGGCGACATTCATATTTAGCACATAAATTTTTTATTATATACTTTATTGTCTCCTAACCTCTTGCAATTGCATTATTATAATAAAAGGTGTATCGTAGAAGTCATAATTGGATATTTTATTATCTTTCGAATTTTAATTAATATTATATAATTTTTAAAATTTGTATTTTTCTTAATTGAGTATTTATCTAATTTTCACTTAAAATTTAGGATAGTTTTATTAAAATTTTCTGGTAGTGATTACTAGGTCTTATAATTGACCTGTTATCATTCCAAGTTTGTGTTATATTTTTAAAGTATTATGAAATGTAAAATTAAAAATAATGTGTGTATACTACAAGAATAGAATATCTGTATGTATTGTTATTCCGCAGTTAATAATTGGGAAATAAAGGTGCACAATCTCCCATATCTAGGGTTTTTTATAGCGTTTAGACAAAACTAAGAAGATACAGAAGCAACGTTTAAAACAAGAAAAATGTTTCTCGTGCGCGCGATTTTTTCGTAAGTTCTTGTAAAAAAATGACTACTCTTATAATTATGATAATATTGCTGTATTGAGTATGGCGTAAAAGTCAAGAAAGCGAAATAAAAATCTTAAAGTGTTGAATCTTTAATCTTTTTCTCCATGTAACAGATTTTCTATAATTTAGCTTATTGTGGGGATTCTGACATCGTTAAGAAGGAAGGACGGAGACGACCAAATATCTGGTTTGAACATTTTGAGGTTGAAAAGCTTAAAATTAGACGTGTGTTTATGAAAAGATAATTGGATAGGGAAATTTACTTGTGAGCATAAAGATTTGGATCTCCAATTTAAATTGATAATTATTTATTCCGTCAATATATTTCTGCGGAATTTTAACTTCTATAATATAATTTTAAAACAATATCAATGTTTATATTATTTTTACTTGTAAAACAATGGAATTAAATTATTTTAATCATAAAAATACTTTTATTATTTTGACTAATTACTTTGACAACAATAAGTTAATTAGATAATTTATGATAAAATGTTCTTATTTTATAAGAATATAAATATCTTAAAAGAATAAAAATTGTTATTTCAATCATATTTTAATCTTAATTTATACTTATTTATATTAAAATAAAGTTTAAAACATTTTAATTTATTACATTATTCAATTAATTAATTTTATCACAAATTTTATATTTAATTTTTAATTTTCTTTAAGTTAAATGTTTTCTTTTTTTTTCTTTTTTCATTTTCAGCCGTCCAAACGAAAAATCTTGAACTTAGAGCTGCAAATATCCTTCTAAAAAGTCATTGCCATGTGAGCAACCACATTAAACATCGATTTCACCGACCAATAGACAGCCGTTATTAGCTTAATTTCCCACGTTTATCTATCTTTGTTCCTTCTACATAAACTCTTGATTAAATGCAAAATGAACATTCAATGCAGAAAATTCACTGAAAATAAATGGAAATGGTGAAAAAATATTAAAGAAAAATGAGAGGATGAGAAGAAAGAAAAGGAAAAAAAGATATTTACATTTCCAAACGTGACATTTATACCAAACCTGCGTGTCTGCCAACACAAAGCCTTTTTATAGTTTGGGTCAAAAAGTCAACCTTACACGTTTTCATACATACTTGTGTTTTTAGTAGTTTGAAAACATGGGATAAAAAGAACACAAACACTATCTTCATTCATTCTCAGAAGGGAACACTGAATAAAAAGCTGTGCTTTTTGGGGTTGGAAATCAGATTTCAGAAAGACATTGTTAGGGATCTGCGTGGGGAAAATGGACGGTGTTGATCACTTGGCTTTCGAGAGGAACAAGGCGCAGTTCGATGTGGAAGAGATGAAGATCGTTTGGGCTGGTTCTCGTGAAGACTTTGAGCTTTCTGACCGGATTTCTCGCCTTGTTGCTAGCGATCCGGTGAATTCCCTTCTTCAATCCCAAAAGTCCTTTTTTTTTCAATAGTGTAGTCAACTTTACTGAAAAGTGTTCTTAATCATGGTACTTCCAATTTATCTACCAAAACAGTTGTAGATTGTTGGGATCAAACATCACTAACCTCACCACACACTCACGGATCTTGGAAGACAGGAGAATTGAAACGAGTGTATCACTCTATATTTTCGGAAAATACAGAGGCAGTGTGCAGTGAATTAATTTATTCATGTTTAACAAAATTACTTGAAAAGAAACAAGTTTGTATGCTAGGTGGTGAGAAAAAAAAATATATCTTTTTATTAACTTGATTTAGTTTCTATCAATAGTGAAAAGAAAAATTGCATAGGTCCTATTTGGAAGAGCAATAGTACAGTAGCAGTAAATAGAAAGATAAAATGAATCAAGTTTGTTCTGTGAAATAAGATTAGTTCAGGTACAAGTTAAATGTGTTAGTTTCTGTAAATTAATTTATATCTAAGTTAAATTTTATTCATCTAAGAACATTTGATTTTATTATCCTTAAAAATGGGTTGTTAAATGATTGGTGGAATTGTGAAAACTTCATTTTTCGTGTGGCTTCTTTGGAAATCTGAAACCTGAACTGGTTTGCCTTTCGTTTGTAGGTGTTTAGAAAGGATGACAGAGCCGCGCTTGGTAGAAAAGAATTATTTAAAAACACTTTGAAGAAAGCAGCTCATGCATGGAAAAGGGTAATCGAGCTCCGTCTCAGTGGTGAGTTTGCTGTTCTTGGTATTTTGCATTTGTTTGTGGATCTTTTTCTTTTTCTTTTTTTTCCTTTGGACACATATAGTTGAATATTATATTAATATCAATTGTTCTCTATAATTTCGCAAACTGTATTCTTACAGAAAAGGAAGCTTATAAGCTCAGATCTTTTGTGGATCAACCTGCATTCACGGATCTTCATTGGGTATAATGCAAACTCTTGTCCTGATTGCACTTTTATCTTCCGTGCCTGTCTTACTTATCTATATAGAAGAAATATGTTGATAACATAAAAAAATGTATGTATGAGAATGAACTTAATATTAGTTTAAGGATTCCAAAGGAGTTTGTGTGTTTGATAAGAGAAATGTAATATTGACTAGGTAGTTTCAATTTACATAGGATAAATATGTTAGGAATTAATGTGTGAGTCTAAGTTACACATTGAATAGAAATGAGAAAGTTGAGCAATATGTGAGAAAGAAGATCCACAAACCTAATGTCTTAAGGTTTTGAGTTGAAGATGGTGTCATTTTTTTGTGTGGGTCTGGCTCGATTCTCATTCTTGTTTGATTTCCCCGGTGTTTCTCCCTTCAGATTTTCCTAGCAAAATCTTGGGGAGGGTGTAGCATAGCATTGCTTTGTGTACTAAATTTTAGTTATTTATATTCTTTTGTAGGGAATGTTTGTGCCTGCCATCCAAGGACAGGGCACTGATGAGCAGCAGCAGAAGTGGTTACCTCTAGCTTATAGGATGCAAATAGTTGGATGCTATGCCCAAACTGAACTTGGTCATGGATCCAATGTTCAAGGGCTAGAAACAACTGCAACATTTGATCCCAAAACAGACGAGTTTGTTATCCATAGCCCCACATTGACTTCCAGCAAAGTGAGTAAATGGATGATGACTACTGTGTACCTTTACTAGTCTCTTACAATTTTTACCCTTTAAGATTCTACTTCTTACATGTTACCTTGTGGTTAACAAGTACATTCAGGGAAGAAAAGTTGTACTTTTCTTATGCATTCACTGCTTGTACTTTTGTAAAAGGTATTTGGATATATATATCATGCTTCTGACATTGATTTCAACAGTGGTGGCCTGGTGGATTGGGTAAAGTATCCACTCATGCTGTTGTTTATGCCCGTCTAATTATTGATGGTCAAGACCATGGAGTGCATGGTAACTGCCAAGTTTATTTATCCAAATTCTGGTGTTAGATTCAGAGGCAAATTAAGTGACTATAATTCCTTGTCCAATTTGAAGGTTTCACTGTCCAGCTGCGGAGCTTGGATGATCACTTACCTCTTCCAGGCATTACTGTTGGTGATATTGGCATGAAATTTGGAAATGCAGCATATAACACCATGGACAATGGAGTTCTAAGATTTGACCATGTACGAATTCCAAGGAATCAAATGTTAATGAGGTATTTCCATTTTACATATTGCCCCTTCTCTAGCCTCGCCAAAGGAAAATCCAATAATCCAAGTTTGTGGTTTTGTGGTGTATAATACTAATAATGCTTAGATAGGGAATGTGTTAAAACTTGAAATTAATGTGTCAAATAGTGTTTCTAGCAGTTCTTTTTTGCCAATTGTATCATGGGGTGACTGCTCTGTTCTTTAATCTACCAGGGTTTCACAGGTTACCAGAGAAGGAAAATTTGTACACTCCAATGTTCCAAGACAACTAGTTTATGGCACTATGGTAAATGTGAGACAAAAAATTGTAGCTGATGCATCAATTGCTTTATCTCGAGCAGTTTGCATTGCTACGAGGTATAGTGCTGTTCGAAGACAGTTTGGATCGCATAATGGAAGTCTAGAAACACAGGTAAGCGTTAAAAGCCTCAACATTGATGCATGTTGTTGCTTGTTGATAATTTGTATTTGATTGAGATATGCTCATGGAAGTCTCTTTTAAAAAATATTATAAATTTTAGCAAGCAGTAAAAAGGAGGCTAAAACCAAAATGAAATACTAAATTTTAAAATAAGCTGCTTTGCTTTAGTACTAAGTTGCCTCTAGTTGTCTAATTCTGGAAGTCTCACTTTTTAACAACATTTTTTAATGATATGTAATGGGAAGTGTGATGAGATCCCTGCTTATCTGGTGTATTAAATTTAGTTGTGTGACGTTGAATTCTGTACTTATATATGTTAAGTGGGCAAAATAGAAAATGTGATTCCAATTAGTTTCATTCAAAGTTTAGTGTGCTTAATGCGTGGTTATGCATTTCTTTTAGGTGATTGATTACAAAACACAACAGTCTAGGCTCTTCCCTTTGCTGGCTTCTGCTTATGCTTTCAGATTTGTTGGTGAGTGGCTGCTATGGCTTTATACGGATGTGACAGAAAGATTGAAAGCTAATGATTTTTCAACATTGCCTGAGGCGCATGCATGCACTGCTGGATTGAAATCCTTGACTACTACCGCCACTGCTGTATGTTATTACTTCCCTATTTCTCTACTGATTGGTCTTAGACTTACTCCTTTAATTTAATTAATTAGTAAGCCGCTTTATACAGCACTTGAAATATGGTTTTATCTCAGGAATAATTTTATTAACTTCAATTTGCAGGATGGAATTGAAGAATGCCGTAAGTTGTGTGGTGGTCATGGTTACCTTTGTAGCAGTGGTCTACCTGAGTTATTTGCTGTTTATGTTCCTGCTTGCACTTATGAAGGTGACAATGTTGTGCTGCTTTTACAGGTTTGTTAAATGTTGAATGCTGCATTCTATTATTTTGTTGATCATTATTTAATTTAGTCTTCACTATGTCCTTCCACAGCTGTTAATAAGATTTAATGTGCAGCATGACAACTAACTTCTGATGTAGGTGGCAAGGCATCTGATGAAGACTGTTTCTCATCTGGGCTCTGGAAATAAGCCTGTTGGTACTACAGCTTATATGGCTCGAATGGGACAACTGATGCAATACCACTCTGATGTTAAAAAGGGTATAGTGAAATTGGAGATTATGCCTACTCTAACAAGAACAGTTTCATGATATCCAAACAAATATGGCTTTATTTAATATTACTAGTACTAAATATGAGTTGTAATATTATACTTGTTTTTGTTCCCTGCAGCTGCGGATTGGTTGAAGCCTAATGTTGTGTTGGAAGCATTTGAAGCTAGAGCTGCTAGGATGTCTGTTGCTTGTGCTCAAAATCTTAGCAAGTTCTCTAATCCTGAAGAGGGTAAATGATTCCATCATCAAGCTATATGCAATTGTCCTTGTGAACTGATTGTAACTCGATATTGATTTATTATTGTAATTCGTGCAACATGGATGAACATTATTCGCAATTCGCTAATGGCTTTTCTGACAACAGGTTTTCAAGAACTCGCAGCTGATTTAGTTGAGGCAGCTGTTGCTCATTGCCAGCTCATTGTTGTTTCCAAGTAAGCTTCTTCCATTATCGCATCTACAGATTTACCATTACATTGCATAATCTTGGGATAGAGTGAGTCAAATATTTATATAGAGAAACACATATAAGATAATACTAGGCTCCCTTCCCCTAAACCTTTTTAATGTAAACGTTAATAGTAGAAATATAGGTTAATGCATTAAAGAAAGGTTAATTCATGATAGACAAGTGGAAATAATCCTTGTCTTACAAGTCCTAAAATTGAGTTAGATTTAAGATGCTAGAATCTATCTTAATAAGATTTGATTGGTGTAGACCACTCGCAAATATATAGTAGTCTCTGCGTGAAGAGGAGAATAAAGTGAAAGTAGTCTGATAATTTTTTATTTATTTTATAACATAGAGTTCGTTACTTAAAACTAGGATTTGCTTGAATATTCTACACTTAGGTTAAGGTTAATCAAACCCTGTTTTTTCAGATTTATTGAGAAGTTGCAGCAAGATATACCCGGAAAGGGAGTGAAACAGATATTAGAAGTTCTCTGCAGCGTTTATGCTTTGTCTCTACTTCACAAGCATCTGGGTGATTTTATTTCCACTGGCTGCATTGACCCAAAACAAGGATCACTTGCCAGTGAGCAGCTGAGAAACTTGTATTCACAGGTTTGTCCTCAACGATTCAATAGCATGTTGTGTTGTTTATATTTTAATCAATTGTATGAAAACTCATTGATAATTTTACGTGTATTTAGGTTCGTCCTAATGCAGTTGCGCTTGTTGATGCATATAATTACACTGACCACTACCTTGGTTCAATTCTGGGACGTTACGATGGAAATGTGTATCCGAAGTTGTACGAGGAGGCATGGAAGGATCCTTTGAATGATTCGATTGTTCCTGATGGCTTTAAAGAGTATATTCAACCCATGCTTAAGCAACAACTACGCAATGCTAGACTCTAGTTCCTTCTAACAAATTTATCCACCACGCTATAAATAAGTGTCATTAAGCTCTGTGAAACTATAAATAAAATTGGGTGTTCATACATAGAATGGAAAAATTTTGTTTTCCATCACAAAGGTGCATCTGTCACTGGAAAAAAAACTCATTTATTACATTAATAATATTTAATGTCCAATTTCGTCTCTATAATTTTTCTTGTGCCGCGTATATTTTCTAGTTCTAGGCCTAATTCTTGTATGTTTATGGGAGGATTTTACCTTTTACATTTCTTCTAAATCCTCGTAAATATACAAATTTTCATTTTATTCTTTTTGTATTGTATAATCTAAAAATAATCTTTTTTTTCTAGAAAGTTATTTTAAATTATACAATTTAAAAGTCAAAAATAGATTTTGAATAATTATATAATTTCAAATTAAAAATAAATTTTAGATTGTAAAATTCCAAAATCATTTTACCTTCTCTATAAAAAAAATGAGTAAGTAATTGTTACGGTGATCATTGTCCTTCATAAAAAGACAAAGAAAATAGTAATATCATTGACGAGAAATTCGACGTTGATAATAATTTTCTTATAGAAGAATGAATGATTATACTACAAAACTTTTTTTAAAAAATATCTTTTAAATTATATAATCTAGAAACCAAATTTGCAATTTAAATTTTTTTAAATTTAACAATCTAAAAATCATTTTTAACTTCTAAATTAAATAATTGGAGAATGATAAAATGACAATTTTCGGATTTATGAAAGTACGAAGAAATATATGGGTGTGAAAGAAGAAATTATCGTTTATGATTATGGGTTACGAACTTAAGATCGTTAATTTAGTCTTTTTTATAATTCGGGTTTTGTTCACGGTAGCTTTTACTTTCAATTCGATTTCTAATTAAATTATAGCTTGATTGAAAAAAAAATACATGTTAATAGAAAAGTTATTTAAATTTATTTCAACTTATAACTAATCTAATGATTGAAATCAACTATTTAATATGATTTTCTTAATCTTCTGAAATGACGTGTATGATGGACGTTTGATTTAGTTAATTCCCATTATTAAATAATCAATTAAATACTTTTAGCGAATTCACACGCTAAATTTAATTAATTACTCAGAATCAATAATATTAATACTTGATTAGATTTACACTTATCGCTTTATTCGATTAATAAATTAAACGTGCAGATGACACTTAGTAAGTTTAAGATACATAAAATAATCGATTATTATTTTTATAAATTTACAATAAATAATATATTCTACATAAGTATTTAATTAATGTTATGTATATAAATGTAATAAATAAGATAGCACTTTCTTATATGGAATTAAGAATTATATATAGTAAATTTAATATAAAGGAGTCTATATATATTAAAATATTATTAAATAAAATTGAAGATTTAACAATTTTGTGTATATTTTAATTGAAAAACTGTATTCCAGAGTATTTTTAATCGTTTTAAACTAAATTTACGTTATTTTCGCTCAGACGATAAAAAAATAATTACATACAGTTAACTTTAAAATATTTTACAAAAAATACGTAAGGACATAAATTATGGTGTGTATAATTTTCTTTTTTTACATTTTATATGTTTCTCATCACACAATAATAATTTTTTTTCCCTGAAAAACTGATAGTATTTTTTAAGCAATAGAGGAGTAGTTGTAATAGTGGCTCCACTTCATAAAGCTAATCCATCACATCAACCAAAAAGCTGATTCATATCAGTGAAGAACATTTAAACATGTAGGACATCTAATTACGCACATTAGATTACAAATCAATGGGGCAACCCAACAAATAATACACTTTGTCAACTAATTTTGGTAATGTCATAATTAATTCAAATAAAAACAATACACTGATCGAATATTTTTTACAGTACAAGATTTTATGTCAAGTGTTAAATTTTATATTATTTAATATTTTCAAATATGAATTTTTAAGGAGTTTAGTTTCTATGTATTGCTGGTGTATACAATGTTGTACGATCAACTCATTAATCATTAATTGCATATATACATTTTAAGATACATATTGCAGAGATTTAAAAAAATATCATATGTGACAATTGAAGATACATTGTTATTGTATATATTATTTATTCTAAACTAACTTTTAGCATGATTAAAAGATAGTCTTAAATTATTCAATAAAGGAATTAACTGTTTGTTTCTGAAGTTATTAACTCGTATAAACTTTGACACTATATTCATCAACTAATATTTTTTTTTTTTTTTGTCAAAAGGTGAAAATACAAAATAAATTAACTAACAATTCTTTTTCCCCTTATTATGTGTTACTTTGTCCCAATGAATTCAGCAATAAATGAAACAATGTTAACTCGTGAATAATTTTAATCACGTTTAGTCCTAATTCCTAATGCATTTATTGATTTTATGATGTGTTGTTTCTAGTTTAAAATAATTGTCAGTTTAGAAGTGTTGGCTTGTTCTTAGTATTTTTATTTAAAAATAACGAATGTGATAATTTTTTTCTTTATTTTGTTAAAATTGCATTAAATTTATTTGTTTAATAATACAAAAAGATAATTTGATGAATATACTGTTATTATTTTCTCATCATGAAAAGTGTAAGATTATGCTTGACATAAGATTGTCCACCTCATTACTGAGTGTAACAATTTCCCTGTATTAGCAGAAAAAACAAAGACCAGTGCTTTATGTTTGTGAAATTATCTTCTTCCCTACGTTTGGTCATAAATTTGATACTACATGGAACGAGATTCTAATAAGATAATTTTCAATTAATGAATAATAGAAAGTGCATAATTAGAATTATGTTTATTTTATTTTATTATAATTAATGTTTTTTAATTATTAATTTCGTTGAACTTTCTTTAAGTTTAAAAACTAATTAAAATACCATTGTTATGTTGTCGTAATTATATGAAGAGGTAATAAGATAATGATCACATAGTAGACCATATTTTTGTTTTGGAGTAGATGGTTAATTTTTTATTAAGGATTTTGTCTTTTTTTTCGTTTTCCCTTTTGTTTTGTGCAAGGTTTGAACTTCTAGTAGCTGGATGGAAGTTGTAGAAGTGAAAAAGGAAAATTTTGTTTATAGACACGCGGAATTAATTTTATGTTTACTCAATTCGAAATTAAATTATATATGTGAAATATATGATTATATTTTACTAAAAGTGTGATTTTTATGAATACTTTTTGTTATTAGAGTTTTTTTTATATTGTGGACAAATTATTTCATGAGGATTTAGTAAGTGTTGGTAAATTATGAAATACAATATTAAACAAATGGAAAGGCATTCATTATATCTACTTTTGTAAAAAAAATATTCTTTATGATATCATATTGCTAAACAGTGATATTGTGTTCAAATGATACTTAAGTGGTGAGTGATAATTATGTTTTGTAATTATATGTCTCGCTCATTATTACTCAAGTATGAACATAGATATTTAGGTGAAAGAGTGTATAGTTCTAGACTTATAGTTTGAGCAAAAAATATTAATACAATAATCTTTCATTTGAAGTAAATGTCGTTCAAGCGACACTAGTAATCCATTATTTTTTGAAACATGTGAGATCATGTTGATATTCAAATAATGGTAAAATGATGTTTCTTGTACTTATATATATGTGCATATAGTGTAATTCATTGATAAGCGTATTGTATTTTATGAAGTGACAAAAATACACGTGATTATATTAAGTCACAATTGTTATAATATTAAGTATATAAGTTATTAAAAAATATTTTATTTTTAGTTGAAGATATAATGATATAAGACTCTTATCAACGATATTTTAATGGATCATGTATTAATCTTTAATTAGAGATATTCTATATAAACTTTTTTATTAATCTTTAATAAAACATATTTAATATGAGTTTTTTTTAAGCATAACATTTTAATTGGAAGCATTTAATTATGATATGTTATATTGATAATGTGATTGGTTGATATGTGTAATGAATGTCTTTTCATATAATAATTAATTTTAATTTATTTTACCTTTGTGTATACTTGTATGAAATTGACCACCGATAATAAAAATATAATTATGTAAAATTAATAAAATATTTCTTTTAAATCTTATGTATATATTTATTATTTTAAAAGCTTAATGTTTAATTATTTAATAATATACCCAATATACAGATACTTTGAAATATCTGCATTTTACATTATTGTATTTATCTGCTAGTATATTGTATTAAATAAGACATTACATTAAGCAAATTCTCTATAATTTGCCACAATATACTTAAGGTGGAAGGTATCCAGAAAAGTAACGTTCTAACTATTGCAACTTGACACGTGGAAATTATTTTCAAAATAAGGGATATTTTTACTTGAGATAATATATCTATTGAAATATGAAAGAGAGAAAAATAAAAGTATTGTGTAATTTTACTTTCAATGAACATAAAGAAGTTTAAGTCTATAGTTTTATGTAAATTATCTAAATTTTTACTAATAGATCGATTATTGGGCTTTGCGAAAATAATAACTATTTATCTTTTAATTAGATTTCTCTTAATTATTAGATAACATTTTGAAATAAAAGATTCAATTTAATTTTAAAAAATAATCGTGACATGAAGACTAAGTACAAGCAACATTATTTATGAGGGTATACGTATACAATTTGGGGATAATTACTATTTTTTATTGCTTAGAGGTAAACAAGAATGACTTTATCGTTTGGAGACAAGCATGCAATTTAGTATTATTTTTCATGGGCCCACCAATTTTTGTCCTTGCTTATAAAAGATCCTTTTAACACGTGCTAAATTGAAGATAAAATAAAATGACTTTTTGTTTTTTTTTAAGTGAAGTAAAATGACCTTGGCTTAGCGGTTCGTATTATTTTTTTTTCTTTTTGCTATTTTGGGATTCTCCATTTTTAATAATCGAGGATTAATTGAGGATAAAGACAGTGCGGTGGATAGAGTGACACCTAGTGTTTGACATGAACATCAAAAAAGATACAAAAAGATTTTACTTTATGCATAAAAATACCACCCCATTTGTTTGGACCAAAGTGTGATAGTTACAACTTTTGTAGGACATTTTATTACAATCACTTTCCACTCTTATAATTACTCTGATTTTAGTTTTTTAGAATATTTTCAAATTAACTGTTTTTTCATTTAAAATAAATAATTATTTAACTTTAATTTTGTTTCTAAATCATTTCACACACAATAAAAAAACAATGTATTTACTGAGAAAATCATCACGAGGTTATTTTACAAAAGTATATAATTGTTATATATTTGTTAAATTATAATAATTATGAGACGGTCGAAATAAGTATATAAAAAGTACGAAAAATTACATGCTACTTGTCAGCCTCTTTATTTTGCTTTTTGTGTAAATTAATGTATAAGACAAGCGGTTTAGTATATTGTAAAGTTTAGGATTTTGATATATATATATATATATATATATGTATGTATATATTAAAAAATGAAATTAATATTTAAATTCTATAAAAAATAGTATTATATAACTTTGCAATATATTATGCAAAAACATATTGAAAATCATACAGCAGTACAATAAAACAGCAATACAATAATAAAAAAAATATACGCATATATAAATTGTGATTCACTTCTAGAAAATGTCCTTTGTCTCTTACAATAGGACCCATTTCTTAATGTGGAAAAATTGAAAGTAGCAGGAAGCAGTATTTGAAGCCACCTAGCTCCATTCACTCCATTACTTCTCCATCTAACTCCACACACATGGAAGAGAAGAAGAAGAAGAAGAAAAATGAAGCTGATGAAGCAATGAAGAAGAAGAAGAAAAGAGAGAGTGAGAAGAAGCACCGAACGTATCGCGGGGTACGCATGCGTCACTGGGGGAAATGGGTATCAGAAATAAGAGAGCCCAAAAAAAAGTCCAGAATCTGGCTCGGCACGTTTCCCACGCCAGAAATGGCGGCTCGAGCCCACGATGTGGCGGCGCTCACCATCAAAGGCACTTCCGCTTTCCTTAATTTCCCCGAACTAGCCTCACACCTTCCGCGCCCGCCCACCACTTCTGCTAAGGATATCCAAGCCGCCGCCGCCAAAGCTGCTGCACTCAATTGTGAGGCCCAACCTCAGGCCCAGGCCCAAGTCCAGGCCCAGATTAGGCCCTCCTCTTTCAACGATGGGGATGACGCGTTCGTGGACCTCCCTGATCTTTCAGCTGACTCAAGCCACAGTGCAAGTGGCTTTGGTTACTCTGCGTTGTGGCTCGTAGCCGCACCTGAACATCTAAACTCGGCTTTTCGGCTCGATGACCCTCCTTTTCCCTGGGACTTTTCACTTTAAAATTATGAACTTCTTCCATTCCCTTATATCTTTATTTGTCTCTCTTTTTTTCTTTCTTTTTCACAAAACTTGTACATAATTCTTTAGGCATGTTTGGCAGGTCAGCACAATGTTTTGCAACTTCTTCACCATCCACTCTTGCGCTAACCCTAATGTTTTTTTTTTTATTATTATTATTATTCTATAAAACTGTCTCGGTAAATTATTTTAACCATACGTAAAATATTACATAACAATATCAAAACCATATACCTACACGTCACTTTGTCACCTATAGTTACTACACAAAAACCCGTGTTATTATTATCGTTGTCATACCATATGGGACCAGAAGTTTCTTAAGTGTTCTTCTTTGATTGAAATCGGAAACTTACCTCAATAATGGACATTGTTGTACGATTTTCATAGCCAGTATTGACTGTTGTACAACGGTTGAATGAACGGTTACCAAATTTTAAAATCCTTTTAATGCTAATAAAATATGTTTTTACTCGTACTTGTTTAAATTTAAAACGATTAAATAGTGTTGTATTAATTATGGTCCATGTTTGGATGTTAATTAGGGAGAATGTGATTTGACGAAAAGGAGTGTGGGGACGTTGCATATTTGGCTGCATGCCGTTGGGTGATTGTAATGAGTGAAATGAACAAATGGGTGTCTCTATTATTTTATGTTAACCAGCACAGTGTAGCCACGTAGCCATGAAGTTCGTATAAATGCATTAGTGCTTGGGCTTGGTAGTTACCTAGGTCATCCCAAACATGGCAACTCTTGGAGAAAAGATAGTCCCATCACAATCACTCTTAATCATTCCAGTTCCCTAACCAAAGAGGGTGCATAAATGTCAATCACCCACATTATTTTATCATTTCCAAAATTCCCCACAAATGATACTCCCATAATGCTTTACTTCTACAATATATTTTACCTTTTCTAGGTTACGGCTAGACCCAACACAGTCTCTGTAGAAAGCTATGTCTAAAAGCTTCAATTTAAGATCACTAATTATACAAGTTATTCCTACCATCCCACCTTACTCCAAGAAACTTTAAGTAAGTTTGGACTCACAATAGTGGGTGAGTGAATAATATTGGATAAATAAAATTAGACAAGATGACCAATCCAATCTAAAAGTGTTTTTTTTTTTTTTTATCAAAGTGGCATTTAAATTTTTAATTCAGAGGTGTATTTTAAAGTTTTATTTTTGATATGATATTCTTTTGTTAAAAAATAATAATAAATTATAGTTTATTATAAAAAATTATTAAAATCATACATGTAATTTTCTAAAAAGATTCAATGTATTTATTTCATTTATTCAAAAAACAAAACTTCTTTTTTGTTTCATTTAATTATTTAATATTGAAAACCAAACTTCATAACTAATGTTTTAGATTGGGCCTTAGACACGTAGGAGTGTTGTATTTTGAGTGGATGTTGAGAATTTACGTCATGATTGAGGGTTGTTTTAGGAAATAGAGTGAAAAAGAGACAACTAATTGCTTGATTGATGCAACAGTGAAATAGTTTATAAACATGAACAATGTGTTGGAGGAAATGTCACACAGTATTTATCGTGCAATGACAAATACTCTTGACCTACTTCTGTATATAATTTCTGTTATTTCAATTCGGTAATTAATTGTATTTTTTCTTTATTCCGTACAAAATTCCAGGATTCATTGACATTTTTAAAATCATTAAAAATAATATCTAAAAAAATAATAAAATTATAAGACTTAATCAATAATCAGATGAGGTTAACTCTTTGTGGTAATGTTATCTCCAATTTGTGGTTTGTGTGGAGAGGAGAAAGAGAAAGTATAAAAGAAAATAAATAAGATAGATAGAGGAAAAAAATGTCACGGGAGACTAAGTGAAAAGTGAAAAATTTACAAGTAATTTAGTTGATGTAGTGTAATAATTTTTTTTATATTAACATATTTAAAAAAATAATTGGCAAAATAATTTTTTAAAAAATAATTTTATGTGAAAAAATATTTTTAAAAATTTAAATTTAAATTTTTATTATCAATTATATTTCAAATAACAATTAAATTAAATTATGTTACAAAATATCAAAACTTAAAATAATTAATTAATCTTATTTTTAGTTATTATAATATTTTCATTTTAACTATTTATTGTATTATAAAATAAAACACATATTTAATAAAATATTCAATTATTTTATTATATTTATATTTTAATGTTTTTATTTTAATTATTAATTTTTATAATGTAATGGATTAAACAAATAATATATAAAATGTCGCTAATTTTTATCTTTTTCTCCATGGACTCGAGTAGAAAATTTATCCAAAAAACCATTGGTGACAATTTTCATGAAAATTTTCAGCATAACAAAATATACATTCTACAACACATTTACACTCACTTGAAATTAAAATAAATGTAATAGAAAATATAGTTGAATTAACATAGTTAAAAAAAAATATTGTTGAATTCTCATAATTAAAAAGATCATAATGGTGATTGGATTAATAGGCCCGATATCGACCCGTTTGGTCATCCTGAACCCCAGTACAATTAAATGACATGAACTCTAGGCAAAGACAAATATACAAGTGCTCTAAAATCATGTTATAACCCTTAAAACCTATTAAGCATTTAATTATAATTATAAAAATAATTCTATACTCTTATTAAGATTCGACTTATTATTTTTAAAAGTAACCAAAATTAATAAAAGAAAATTAGGGTTATGAATCTGTAATATACAAAAAATTAATTACAATCTTAAGAGAAATAATTAATTATAAATAAGAAACTCAAAATTTTAAAACAAATACAAGATATTATCCATTTTTCTTTGGAAAATTTGGGGGGCATTTTTTAATCCGAATGGCATAACTTTCCATTCAAATAACCCTTCTGAACAGGAAAATGCTGTCCATT
>Ga0099824_1003607_pt1 | contig 22612 bp, 13 predicted proteins | sample SiratrowhiteBW_FD_76837 | JGI IMG/M metagenome (GOLD analysis project Ga0099824, IMG submission 76837) | Root nodule microbial communities of legume samples collected from California, USA - Siratro white BW | ecosystem: Host-associated > Plants > Roots > Nodule | place: USA: California... | reverse complement strand
ATATATATATATATATATATATATATATATATATATATATATATATATATATTATAATAAATTTAAATACTATTAAATGTTTATGTTTATAGTAGTTAAGCTTTTCTGGGTTATTACATTTTGTATCAAAGTGATCTTATTCTAGATTTACATTAAAAAAAGAGAGTTTTATATTTCCTTGCTAAATGGTAGATTAAGAAAATTAATTAAAAATTTCTCTGAGTTTTGAATATAAGTTTTTGGATTATTACACAAATCTTAAACATAAATTATTCATTAAATTGAAATGATCTTATGTCACTTGATTATGCATTCTACTATAAAAGGTATATAAGCTTTTTTTAAACTATTGAATGCCTCTAACACTCAGTTCATAGGCATCTTCCAAATAACACTCCCATCCATAGAGTTTGCTCCCTAATTAGCTATAACTTATGAACAACATTGTTAGTCTCCTTGAGATATGATTATAAAGTAAAATTCCATTCATGTAATGCTTGTTGTCATATATATGCAAAGATACAAGATTCTCATCCCACCTTCTTAGAAAAGCAATAGCTTCCTTATTGTTGGATTCAAAGTGACATCATGGAAACCCATAGCCTAACAATGAGGAATTCTTCTTTTAAGCTCAAAAGTTCCACAAGTGTGGTCTCCAGTTCCCATGCATGTCTTGAAAAGCCAAACCTTGGAGTCACACCTCCAATTCCCATGCAACGTGTTGCGGAATTCCAGCTTCCACCAACATTTACTTTGACTTAAGCCAAGGACTGAAAGTGAAGAACTCACACTATAAATGCGTGATTTATTACGTACAACTTTCGAGGAAATTATGTGCGCAATACGAAAGAAAAACATAAGAAATATGACAATGCTTGTTTGAAAAAACCATACAACATCAACAATTATCTAGATTTATCCACGTTAACTTTTAATCCTAAGACATTACAGAATTTATACATCATCAGATTCAACTAACTTTGCTTGATTCACAAACCTTATTAAATAATATAGATTTCAAAATGTCAACCCAAATTATTAGACATGCCTCAATTCCTAAATGAGTCGGTCTAGTATAATTCATTTAACATGCGATCCTAAAATTATTAGTTCAATCTGAACCCTTTATGAATTTGTGGATTAAATAAAAAATTATACTTCAATTTGGAAATAGTTATTCTTAAAATAAGTTTTTTTTTATATTTAATAAAACATTATCCGTAAAATTTAAGATTGTATAATATTTTTTTATGTAATGAATTAAATAATTATAAAGATTAGTTTAGTAAAATCTCATTAAAACTTCTAAACCATCTAACTAACTAAACTATCCTATAAAAAAAGTGTATTTTCAAGTAAAAATTATCCACCAATTAGAATATTCAAGTCAATCTCCACACAAACTCTTGGAAATGGATCCTAGGTCTGGGGTATTCATATTCACAGAGACATTAATACACTAACCTGATCCAAATAAAACAAATTTAATGATATTTCAATTCTTGCTTCTAAAGAAAGGAAAACTGGGGTCCAAGATCAAACCACTAAGCAGTGATCAAAGATCATCCATGACCCTTCTTGCTCATAACATTCTCACCTATCTGTCTTGGAATAAAAAAGTCACCATAAAGTATCCATGCGATATATCCATCAGGTCAAATTTTCATCAGTCTTCCTCTTGCATATTCTACTGATATTGATAATTTCTTAATCAAGTTCCTTAGTTGTTTGACAAAAACTACCTATTCCTTACAACATTTTTCAAGGACAAAACCTTTCATCGGTTATTTGGATACCCAACCATCATGTGGCTTGGAAGAATCCCATAATCAAGCTTTTCACAACTATCATCCTTTTTTCACACTCCAGCCACTTCCTTTAACCCAACCTTAATCCAATTTGTGTCGGTTTTAAATGAATGAAAAACGATTTTCAATCAGTTCATTGCGCCAGAACTATCTCTAATTTCCAGTATTTTAACTATAATTTTGTGTAATTATTTTTCTTGATCAAGACTTATATTCTTTTTTTTTTATTTTCTTTTAATCTCTTCTCTTCATTTCTAAAACATTTTCTCTCCATTTCTAAAATTATTTATCTAAAAAGAATTCTTATGTGCATATACTTTGTTGGACCTCTCTTTTTTTAATAAGGACATTACATTTTCATTGTCATTATTTCTCTTAATTATTATTGATGAGTAATTATGCTAATTTAAAACTCTTCTTAATTATCATTAGTATTGTAAAATTGTTTACCTGCCAATCTTATTTCTTCTATGAATATATATATATATATATATATATATATATTCTTAAATAATTAATTTAATAAATTTACTATTTCATCTTTTTCAACTCAAAACATATTACAAATAAATAAATAAGAAAAATAATAAATTATATAGATATAATTTATTATTAGTCTTCACAAACAATGGTTGAACCCATCATATGATCAATGACAAAAAAAACTTTCAAGAACTTAAAGCTAGCCAACATCACCAAAGTAGTAACAGGAGATGGTGATTATATTTCAATTTACACAAAATACTTTCTAAAACTATTATTGGAAATAAATTATTTTTTCCATGAATAAAATGTTTATTAATATATTTAACATAATAAAATTAATTAATTAATTAATCCTTTTTTAAATTTTATGGTGCTATTCATTTGAAATTTTACATTCTAGACATTTGATGTTGTTGCTTTCTCAATTTCTTATAAAAAAAAAACTATATATAAAGAGAGATGTCAAATGTTCCAGTATAATTTATAAAAACTTAGTTAAAGTTTATTTTCATTATCTATATTTAGTTTAGAAGTTATTTTTACATAAATCATTTTAAAATGTGTATATTCATTTTAAATTGTTTTATACCTAATTCATTTAATGTAGTATATATTTTTTAAATATATTAAAATGTAAATTATTCTATCATTTTTATTGTTGTCTATTTTTTCTAAATTATTAATTAACATGCACTATCAAGATAATTCATAACTGTAAATTAAAGTTAAACTAATTAAATTCATATTATTATATTAAATGATGTAATAGTTTGTTAAGATTGTACTGATTCAAAATTTAAATTATTTCCAATGTTAACATTGTATAAAACATTAATTATTTATCAAATTAACTAATTTAATAGTATTTATTACAGTTTTTTAAAAATTAAGAAGGTTGAATTCTCATCTTTTAATTAGAGACCTCATTTGAAACGTATAGATACAAAATCCTTAAACACAATTTTTTAGATAATATAATTTATAGAAAGAATAAATTAATTATATACAAGGACAAACATTGTGATCATAATATTATTAGAAAACTTTTTTTTTTCTTTAGGGCCGATTCCTTAATATTGACATAACATATACATATCCGTTACTTTTTCGATCTCATAAAAAAATAATAAAAAATTAACAATTTGTGATTATTTTGAGTTGCATTCGAATGAGATTGATTAATTCCAAACGGATAAGATAGAATATGTGATTATTTTATGCCACTTGCCAAAAGTTTGGATAAGGAGTAAATGAATCTTTATAATTATGGTTGTTTTAATATTTTATTGGGACTATCTTTAAGATAGTTTTTGGACCAAGCAAATCTCTGTCATTGTTTCTTGTTAAGGGTGACCTTTTTCTGTTTCCAAAGAAAGTATTATATATACCAGGAATAGTCATATATGTTTCTCTTTATACCTTTACTTTATTAAAGTTAATGATTGTTGATTTATAAATTTAGTAAGTAGATGTTTAAACAAATGCTGAGAAAAAAAAATATTGAAAAAATATATAAATATATCATATTTAAAAATATATATTATTTAAATTTTATTTTTTAACAAATTTATTTATATATTAATATTCTCTTTGAGTTTAACGTATTTGTTATACTACTGCAATAATTCAATAAATTTAATTTCACTATATTTCAAGTTTTGGTGAAAACTGAAAGAAACCAAAATTGTTATAAACGGTTTAAATTATGTAAATTGTTTAAATGATATTAAATAAATATATTATTTTAAAACATGTTTTTAGTTGCATAATTTACAACTTATTGCAGTTTACTTATAATTTTTTTCAAAATAATTCAATTTTGCAGTACAATTTTGTTCAATTTCATATCCATGTGAATTAGTTTATTTGATGGCCCTAGTAAATCATATCAAATAATTTTTGTTCTTATTTTAAAATCAAATTAAATATTTTAAAACCAGCTATCAAATAAAAGTATTTTATATTGAAATTTAAATTCTTCAATGTATATTTAAAATATGATTCATATATTAAAATATATTTTTAATACAAATTTTAATATCATTAATATAATAACTTTATTTTTTATAAACTTTAGTGGTAAAAAAAAATAATGTTATACACGGATAGATAAACTTTAACACAATCTTCTCCTTATTTATTATCTATTTCTTAATGTCGAGAACTGGGATATGACATCAATTTATTCTCTAAACAAAGAAAACTTCTTCAAAGTTTATATAACTCTCTTCCGTTTAGACAAAAACAGAGTCCATAACCAATGTTAGGGGCTGTTTCCTTAATATTTTTCTATACTATTCATAAATAAATATTATAAAAAATTAAATTATATACCTATTATTTATCTTTCCTATCTTATCGTTCTTTAATTAAACAATATGAAAAAAAAACACACATCTAAAAATTACATTAATCTAAATAAATTTATACTTCATTATTAAAATTAATGATATATTTTTAAAAAGATAAAGAATTTAATAATTACCTTTATACTTTTTTAAAATTTCATAACAATAACTAAACTTGTATTATAATCAATTATGCAGTAAATTTAGCAAATATAGAAATTAAACTTAGTATTAATTAATTTTAATAGAACATTACAATTATAATTAATGATTTATATTGTCATTTAATTATAGATTACAAATAAACCATAATATTTTTAATAACTATTCCACATTTATATTTACAATTACTTCTTGTTTTATTTCCAACAGCCCACAATTTTCACATAATTAAATTATAATAAATAAATGCTTTAAATATAAACTTATATTTTATCTTTACAATAAATTTTCAAAGAAGTTAAAATATTTAAAATACAAATAATTTCTTAATTAAAAATTAATTTATAAATAAATATTTTCTATAACGGCACTGCTCCTCTATGGTAAAAAATTGGTATAAATTAATTTTTGACCGTACATATATATATATATATATAATTAATAAATAATAAGTTTTCATTAAAAACACGCGTTGCCACCTTAGAAACGTGTTGTGAAGTAATGTGCAAGGAGGCACGTAACCATCTGATACTCTGATTAACTTGATAAGTAACTATCGAAAAGCGCACCCTATGATGTGTTGAAAGTCTCCAAATCTGCGCCACGTAAGATTCCACCCACCGAATGAACAGTCCAAAATGCAGGACCACGGTTTTAAATACAGCCAGATGCACCGTAATTATTCTCTTTATCCAAGACAAGATAAATGGATAGTGTTGTGCTGATGGTCATCTCTCTTTCTCTCCCATCTGCGAAAGCCGAGGGAGACTACACCGTTACAAAAAACATTACATAACCCAAAACAACACATCACAACCCCTATTCTCTCTTACCACACCTAAATAATAACCTTAAAACTCCCATTTCATGTCTCGGATCCCGTGATTCGGATCCCCAAGCCCCGCTCCCACAACCTCGTACTACCCTTGCGGCGGATCCGGTTGGAAACGCGCCATGACCCGACGTTGCTCCCATTGCAGCCACAATGGGCACAATTCCAGGACCTGCCCCAATCGTGGGGTTAAGCTGTTTGGAGTCCGATTAACCGACGGGTCGATCCGGAAGAGTGCTAGTATGGGTAATCTCACCCATTATGCTGGCTCCGGGTCTGGACCTCTCCATGCTGGGTCAAACAATCCGGGTTCTCCTGGTGAAACCCCTGATCACGGTACCGCGGCCGATGGTTACGCCTCTGAGGACTTCGTCCCCGGCTCTTCTTCAAGCTCCCGTGAAAGAAAGAAGGGTTGGATTTTTTTTCTGAAAAAAGATTACTTTTTTTTAATGGACTTTAAGGTTACTCGTGGAATTGCATGTTGGTTTTTTGAAATTGGTTGGGGGTTGGAATGTTTTTTTGGTGGTGTTTTTGCACTGGTTGATTGAGTTAGGTGAAGTCAATTAAATTGGGTTAATTGTGTGGTTTGTTTTAGTTTGGATTACGCCCTTTTTGGCCAAAATAATTTTTCTGTTTTTGTCTGGTGTCACTGTGGGAATAACTAGACAAGAAAGGTACCGGGTAACTTTACGAAGGGTCTTTTTTTTTTTTTTTAATGCATGATTGAATTGTTTGAGTGTTTGTGCGAAAGTATGTATTTATGCATGGCTGGCTAGATTTTGAATCTGGAAAATATTTAGAAAAGGATTGAGTGTGCTTGTATCTGTGATTATCATGTTCTCTGACTGATTGGAAGCTTCAGTAGGGAGCTTCTAATAGGTAAGGAGCTTGTCTGTCCAAGTTTTTGCCTGTCTGACCTGTGAAAAAGACCAGGTTTTGAGTCAGATTAGCCTTGAGACATCGTATGCTTTCTATTGGATTACTTTTGGTTTGATTTGAAAGTGTACTGTAATTATGACAATGCGCTATGTGCATACATTTCTCTGTTTCATGGAAACTGCTGCTGTAGTTTTTGGACATTTTTGTTTCTATATGAGAATACCAATTTGATAATACGGTTCTATATGTTTCATTCACACTGTAAACATGATTGATATATTGACTAAGTCTGGTTCCTAGTCCCCCTCTTTGCCTCACCTTGTTCTTGAGTTATATTCTTGTTAATTGACTCCTTGATACTTCAAGGATTGTTAATTGACTCCTTGATACTTCAAGGAAGCACCTGGTATAGGTTTAGATACTGTAGTTTCATTTTCCACCTTATCCTTGAAGGTGACTGAGTCATTTTGTAACATCTAGGCATGATGTTGGGGGTGTACTAGATTTTAGGGGGAGGAATAGGTCACATGATCTGTTATGGGCCTTTTACAATCACTTGGTTAGACTGGAGCTTGTATTCACTGTTATTACCGTACTTATGTGTACATTGCAGAATTACATTAAAAAACCTTATAAAATAAAATCTCAAACATCTCAATCTTGGATTACAAATGAAATCTTATAATGTTGTAATGAAAAGTAAAAGACTAATGAATGCCCCACACAGGAGGACTTCAATTATAAAAACATGATACTCACCACTTTCCTGGAAGCCCTTTTTAATCTAAAACATTTTGATTTAAACTAATAAAACGAAGGTTTTAGTGAGCATCCTAGGGACAGAATAACATCATATATTTTATGCATTACATGCTTAACATTACATGTTTAACATGCCATCATATATAAACAATGACATCAAAACGCATAACATTCTCATAACTTTATAATCTTTCTTAGCATTTATTACTTTAACTTTTCTTTTCTGTCTTATTGGCAAACTTGAGCTTATAATCTCAAGACGTTGTCCTCCTTGCTTTTGCCATACATCCTTCCCTTTTCAAAGAGAACCTAAAAGGGGATGATACCGTCTTTTGAGAACTGAAGGAGATGAATATTTTTTTTTTTTTTGTGAAAGGGGACGTTCTGCTTTAATATTCTTTCCTTTTAAACATAACTTTTTATGTATATTTTGAGGAGTGTTAACCACTATTTGGAGATTGAAGGAATTATTATCCTTCTCTTGCCAAAGAGGGTGTGCAGTCTTATAAAAGCTTTCTTATAAACAATTATATCTTAGTCATTCTATGAGGTAAACATACAATTCATCTTTCAACTAGGAGGTAAACATATCAGTCATATATGGATTAAATATTCCTATTCGTTCATATAGGGGAATAACTTAACAATTAACAATCGTACTAATAGGGGCATGTCAAGTCACCCAAACCCTTCAATTATGGAAAAGAGCACATATATATAGTCAATCAATAGTTATAAAAGCCCATAGAAACTCACTAGTAAGACTAGCTAGAGGCACATCTATCCTACCTTAGAGTTGAAAACCTGGAGAACATATGTTATTATTTCCAGTCACGTGTTTCAAGTATTATGGATTCGTCATGCAGAAATAATAGAGAAGTAGTGGGTGATGTCAACCATGGGAATTTGATGGTGGATGTTTTGAATATACAAGACAAGATAGGATTTGGAAAGAAAGAATTAGAGGGAAAATTGGGATAGGACCTGTAGTAGAAAATCTATTAGAATATCCCTTAGCTGGTTTTGACATGGATAGAGAAGACCTGTTGAAGCTTTAGCTATAAAGTATATTAGATGGAGGCTAGCATTGGGAGACCCAGAAAAATTATATGGAAAACCATTAAGAATGACTTAGCTGTCAATTCTTAGATCACAATAGAACATTATGGTGTCATTTGATATCATCTAACTGAACACCCCCTCCCCCCTCGGTGGGGGGAACCTTGGTTTGTTGTTGTAAGCTTAGCTCTGATGAGGCTTACAGAATATTTTAATTTGTTATCCATTTCTCGCCAAGCACAATTTTTTATGTTGTTTTGTCAAGGTTTACAATTTTTTATGTTGTTTTGTCAAGGTTTAATTTACAATTTCTTTTGTGCAGGTGTTCCATGGACTGAGGAGGAACATAGAATGTTTTTACTTGGGTTGCAGAAGCTGGGAAAAGGTGATTGGCGTGGAATTGCAAGGAACTATGTTATATCAAGGACACCTACTCAAGTGGCCAGTCATGCACAAAAATATTTCATCAGGCAAAGCAATGTGTCCAGGCGGAAAAGACGGTCCAGCTTGTTTGATATTGTTGCAGATGAAGTCTGTACCCTTATTTATCAAAATGCATACCATGAAATTGATGCTGCATATTTTGTTCATTACTTCATAGGCATATATTAGATTATCCAAATATGTTTCTTTCTTTGAAGATGGTGTGATATGTTCTGACTCCTGTGACTCATAAGTTAGTTAATTTCATAAAAAATATATTGATGTCTGTAATTGAAGAAAAATCCCAATTTCCTTTCCTCTGCAGTGGATTTGACAAGTTTGGATCTTGACTAGCTTCTGTGTCTTGATAGCTTTTGTGTAGATTATATTTCATAGCATTGCCCTAGGGTAGTATAGAGATAAACATTGCATTTTCTGCTATTAGAAATTTGTAATTTCCGTTTGTCCTTGAACCCTTCTAATTTTTCTAGATTTCATGTATTTTTTGTTGTGATTTTTCAGGCAGCTGACACTCCAATGGTACAGCAAGACTTCTTGTCAGCTAACCAGTTACCGGTTGAAACAGAAGGCAACAACCTCTTGCCTGCCCCTCCTCCCCTCGATGAAGAGTGTGAATCCATGGATTCCACAAACTCAAATGATGGAGATCCTGCCCCATCGAAGCCTGAAAACACACAATCATCTTATCCAGTCTTGTATCCTGCATACTATTCTCCAGTGTTCCCATTCCCTCTGCCCTATTGGTCAGGATACAGTCCAGAGCCCACCAAGAAGGAGACTCATGAAGTGCTGAAGCCAACTGCAGTACACTCTAAAAGCCCTATCAATGTTGATGAACTGGTTGGCATCTCAAAACTGAGTTTAGGGGAGTCCATTGGTGATTCAGGCCCCTCCTCCCTGTCCCTTAAACTTCTTGAAGAAGGACCCTCGAGACAGTCAGCTTTCCATGCAACACCGACATGTGGCAGTTCAAATATGAATGGCAGTGCCATCCATGCAGTTTAACCGTGTGCCTTGTCTTCCGAGGAAGGGATTGGTATGTAAGCATCATCGTTCAATGCCGGGCTCATGAATGTGGTCTTGTGTTGTTCATCATACATCTGTTTGTGGGGTAACCTAAATAATTTTTTCTTTGTCCATTCACAATGATTAACCTAGTTTATTTATTTTGCTGTTAGGCAGTAGCGTCTAGGAGTTACTTGGGGTCTAAACTAAAACTTTATGCTTGTTCAGGGATTTCATTTGTCAGGGTTATGTAAAGTTAAGGTTTGATTGTGCAGTTTGACAATTTACCAAGTTGTGCTTAGTATTTTAAGTGCTGGATTAGATAGAATGTTTGAAGTGCTTTACCTGCTCAAACCGGGCTCTCTCCTGAATTAACAGAGTGAGACAGAAACTCAAGACCACAAACTGTAGTGTTCCTTGGTAGGGTTTGAAATGGGTTGAGATAGGTTAAACTCACTTTGAATAAGCTTACTTTTTCCTTAAGTCTAAATTATCTTAATAAGGGGTTGCCTAACTCAAAAGTGGGTTCAAATAACTCTATTGTGGTGCAGTTAATACCTTAATCAATCATCCTAAATTATATAAAATAATTGCACCTTAGTTCTATTTTATTTAAGATAATTTGGACAATCCATTTATATAAATGTGTTTTTCTCCAGGTATGGTTAAGTTTTAAAAACCCTTTTTGCCTCGAGAGTTTATTTAAAGGTCACTTTTGAGCTCAACATTGTAAAGATGTCGACAGAGATATTTCGAGATAAACCAAGTCAGTTGCTTCCTGCACCCATCGATAAGAGGAAAGGACAGAAGTGTCCCTCTAGGTTAATATAGAATTAGGGTTTTGGGCTTAGGTCTTGTGTTGTCTTGGACAAAAGTAATTTCGAGACATAGTAATTCGTTATGCAGCATCTTCATTCATGCTTTTTCTCTTGCATCTTCCTTTATTATCAATCTTCTGCATTGCAAAATTTTGTAAACACGTACATTTTAGATTATAGAATTCGAAAGTTAATTGTTTTAGAAATAAAAACTTGTGCTAGCTTTTTCGCAACCACTCCAACACTACCTCAACACAACAATCAGTAGGTTATTTATTTACATATGCAATCTTTAAAATTCACGTCGTTTGCATTTTCTTATGTTCATTTCCTTCTTTTAATGAAGTTTATTATCGCCATTTTAAAAAAAATACAAAAGTAGAGAGTGAAACTATGAATATAAAAAAGAAGGCATCTAATTTCTAAATATGTTTCTAGAATGAGGTTTTTTGGATGAAGGTTATTATCGTCATTTTAAAAAAAATATGAAAGTGGAGAGTGAAACTATACAGATAAAAAAGAAGGCACCTAATTTCGAAATATGTTTCTAGTTTTAGAAAAAGATTTGAAATTTAAATTGAATTTCTAGAAATAGTATTTTGAAATTAATTTTTATATTTTCAAAATTGGTTTTGAAATATCAATTTCAAAAATCAATCGTTTCAGAAATCAAAAACTTTTGTTAGCTTTTCCGCAACCATTCAAATTACAATCAACAACCTCCAACACCACCTCAACACAAACTATTTTTACATATCCAATCTTTAGAATTCATACCGTTCGCCATCTATAATCATTATCGTCTCTCAACTTCTTTTAATTTTCTCATGTCAATTTTTAGTCTTTTTATGAAAACTATTATCGTCATTTAAAAAAAATATGAAGGTGGATAATGAGACTATGAAGATACAAAAAGAAGGCGTCTAATTTCGAAATATGTTTCTAGAATGAGGTTTTTGGAATGTTTTAAAAAAAGATATTTTGAAATTTAAATTGAATTTTTAGAAATAGTATTTTGAAATTAATTTTTATATTTTCAAAATTTGTTTTGAAATATCAATTTCAAAAGTCATTTTTACATCTTAAAATTAATTTCAAAACTAGAACAGGACTGGTATTTCAAAAGTATGATGGATGCAGGAATCAAATGAGAGGTGCATGTGGTATTTTAAAAGTATGATGGGTGCAGGAATCAAATGAGGGGTGCAGGAAGCAATTGCCATAAACTAATGGATTTCTGGCCTTTATATAGTTGGACCGAAGTCATTAATAAATCAAAGTATTACTGTAAAAAACTAATTGAATAAAATTATTATTATTATTTACGTAAATAATTCACCAAGTTAAATCTTAAGAGGATTTCTAAATGATATAAAATTTTACATCTTAAATTAAATATTTTTTAAATAGTTTGACTTAAATTGATTAGTGGATAAGTTTGGGATACCATAAAAGTTTTTCTCAATTCATTCATTGTTTGGTGGAATGCTTGTTGCACATTCTATTTGAATGGCCCACATGAAAATAATTTAGAAAGTAGTTATTACTTTCTAGTATGCGATTCATGTCCGTTTTTGAATGACTATTAGCTTTAGTATAACTCTTTTTTCCTGGTACTCAATTATATAGTGTCACATCATGAGAGAAATTCAATTTACAAACTAAGTATTTATAAGTCACAATTTTATATTATAGTAATGCATTATATAATAACAAAAAATGAAAAACTTTATAAAGTAGTTAAAGTTCATAATATAAAATTTAAATTAGTATTTATCAGATGAGTAACTTGTCATTTTAATTTTTATTAAAGTCAAAATTTCAAAAATTTATAAAGTTAAAGTTCATAATATAAAAATCACATTACTGTTTATTAAAGAAGTATATTTGATTATAATTTTCATTAAAGTCTTCATTGATAATGTCGATGTCGTTTTAGGGTTCAAAATATAATTAATAAAATACTTTTAAATGTAAAATATTAATTATTTTTATATTAAAATACGTTTGTTAATTAATATATAGTTAATGTCTATATAAAAAATAAAGTTGTACATATGAATAGCAACAATAAAAAATGAAAACTGTGCATTTTTAATTAAAAAATTTACATTATATATATGTTTTATCATATAACTGTTAAATTAATTAGGAATTATTACATATAGTGATAATTATTAACTTAATTTAAGACACTACTAATTAGATTATGTAATATTTCAAACCAAATCTTCTATCTAAAAATTAAGTAATTAACTTTTCTTATTATTAGTGTGTAAAATTTTTAGAACTTATTCTCAACCTCTTACGATATTTAAAAATATATTTTAAATCTTACATTTGATCCCATAAGTATTAAATTTTAAATAGTGATCTCGGTATAAAAATAAGCTAAGTTCAAATATGTGAAAAGATACTAAAAATACGATAAATAAAATGATGTTGTTATTGCTATTAATTTACGCACAAAGTAAAACTTAATTAAACATTCAAAAATTACTTTTTGGGATAAAAATGACAGAAGGAATTTTTATTTTGCATTCCCGCTTATACAAACTTCAATGATCACATATAATCCAATTGTATAATTTTACCGATGATCTATACGAACACGTATCACCTACACACAAATGATAACTTTAAACATGTTTTAAGGAAAGAAGGGAATTGAACTACTTTTATTCACATTCATATACTTTTTTTATGTTGCTTTCATAGATTAAAATTACAATACAATGTATTCTGAAAGACAAATTTAATTATTTACCTTTTTAAGTTACACGTTATAACTTTTATGAACTCTCATATAGAAGAAAATTTTACTCGAACTTATTAGTTATCTTCAACAACTAAAGAACATAATAGTCTAAACAGAGCATGAAGAAAGTGAAAACAACTAAAGTAAGAAAGAATGTAGATGTAGATAGGCTATATGATGGAAGAACAGTGTGAAAGACATAATTTTGAATATTTTTGTCATATTTAGTCCAATTTATGTATGCGAAGCATAATCATTCATATAATATTGAGTTTAATAATTATCTGGAATCGAAGAGGTTGATGTTATTGTAATTGATTAGAGAGAAGGCAGACTCTATTGACGTAATTTGATAACGGGAGAAAAAGATCCTAAAAAAATAGAGAAAAAGGATGTCTACGCGTTAAACCAAGAGTCAGGTAGGATACTGCTCTATTTTTCTCTTTAATAGGATAGAGAAAAACCAACAACTTGTTAACCGTAGGGACCCTTCTTTATTATTATAATTAGCATATAACTCGACCCACCTATTTTCAGTATGTCAGTATCATATAATATTCACATCCCATAATCTGGATCAATTATTTTAATTTATGCATGTCTACAAAATTGATTAATCCAACATTCTCCCTCTTGGACAGCATAAATTAAATCACAATAACAACCATTTATCCAAATTAGTTCACAATATGAGGTCACAACCAAATGCTAAAGTATATTTAATCACAAGGTCCAATAAAATAGTAAGTATCTCATCATTGTAGAAAACCATACTCGAAGGAGTAATAACATCATATAGAAAACAAATCACCTATATCACAATGACATTTATGAATGTGAAATATTTATACACATATCCCAATCATCCCCCTAGATGCTATATAAGATCAAAAAAAGATCTCATCACTATAACAATACAAGATTGGGTCCAAAATGTCTTAAAATGTGTCATTATATGAACTGACAAAATATGTCATTATACAAATTGATATAAATAATATCAACTACTCAAAAATAAAAAAACAAATAATATGGCAATATAGAATAATTTTTGTCATAATAATTAATAAATATTGTCAACCATTACAATAAATACGACAATATATGAAATGAGGTCCAACAAAAGTTACTTATAGAATAGAAACTTCCACTAAACCAACAAATCAAATAAAACAATATATCAAAAGAACCTCATCACATCCATACGGGTTACATGCTCAAAAAATGTCTTCTTCAACCAAATTGATTGGTGTGTAGCCTCATAACACGTTATGTACTCTGCCTCCATGGTTAAAGTAGTTGTAAGTGTCTGCTCAACACTTTTCCAAGAGACAGCTCCCTCAACCAACATAAAATATGCATCCAGATGTAAACTTGAAATCATCTAGACATCCACAATAATTAGAATCAAAGTATATTGTCAATTCAAGACAATCAGACCTTCTAAAAGTCAACATATAATCCTTGGTACCTTGTAGATATCTCATGACTCGCTTAGCAGCTTGCCAGTGAGGTAGACCAAGGTTGCTCAAGTATCTTCCCAGCACATTCACAATGAAAGTAATGTTTGGACGAGTGCAGACTTGAGCATTCATGAGACTGCCTACAGTGGAAGCAAAAGGAACTTTCTCTATTTTTGTAGTCTCACCGTCATCCTTAGAACATTGGGATTTAGAAAATTTCTCACCCTTTTGAATATGTGTGGTACAGGGTTTGCAGGATTTCATGTTAAATCTATCCAAAACCCTCTCAATATACCCCTTCTGAGATAAACCAAGAATCTCACGAGTCCTATCACGATATATCTCAATACCTAGAACAAAAAAGGTAATACTAAGATATTTCATATCAAAATGAGCTGTTAACATTTATTTGGTATCACACAGGAAGTCTACATCGTTGCTAGTTATAAGAATGTCATCAACATACAATACCAGAATAATAAATTTCCTCCCACTAGCCTTCAAAGTAGTGGTCAACAACGTTCTTTTTAAAATCGAGAGAAATGACATCATCATCAAACTTCATATACCACTGTCTTGAAGCCTGTTTCAACCCATATATTGATTTCCTCAGTTTGCAAATCATGTGTCTTTTACCACTATCAACAAAACCATCAGGTTAATCCATGTATATATCCTCAAACAGACCTTCATTCAGAAAAACGGTCTTCACATCCATTTGGTGAAGCTCCAGATCAAGATCTGCCACAAGTGTCATCACAACACGAAATGAATCCTTAGTGGAGACTAGAGATAACGTCTCTTTAAAGTCTATGCCTTCTCTCTAGTTGTAGCCTTTTGTAACAAGCCTGACTTTATATCTTTCCACCTCCCCATTGGCTTTGCTCTTAGTCTTAAAGACTCATTTGCAACCAACAGGTTTGCACCCAACAAGCAAATCTACCAAGTCCCAAACACCATTTTTCTTCATAAAAGCCAATTCATCCTCCATAGCAGCCGTCCAATGAAAATGATCAGAGTTAGAAGTGGCTTCATGAAAGGAAATAACATAAGTGCCCTCTATAGAGTTAAACTCATGCTCCTGCAAATACATAACGTAATCCCTGAACCTAGTGGATTCAGTAGATGTGGATTTCCCGATCTCCTAGGTACACGCCCTCAATAGTACATATTCACCAACACCATGATCAACATTAGTATCAATCATTGGTTCAACAACATCATTTTGGATTAAGGTAGATGGAACAGACTCCATGGCTGGTGCAAAAGGAAGGGGAACATCAACATGCTCTACTCGAAACTCTACAGTGCGAGGTTGCATAGCTACATCACCACCTAAATCCTCTTCAAAATAGATTGCACGGTCTGACTCAATAATTCTGGTAGTGTGATTAGGACAGTAGAATCGATACCCTATAGATCCAATGTTATATCCAACAAAATAGCTAGAAATAGTCTTAGAATCAAACTTCTTAATCTCTGGATTGTATGGTCTAACTTCTGCTTTACAACCCCATACTCGAAAATGCTTTAAGGTAGGTCTTTTTCCTGTTAAGAGTTCGTAAGGAGTCTTCGAAACAGATTTACTCGGCACATGGCTCAAAATATAAGCAACAGTCTTCAAGGCTTCTCCCCATAAGAAAACTGAAAGAGTGGAGTGACCCAACATACATCTTACCATCTCTATAAGTGTATGGTTACGCCTTTCAACAATACTGTTTTGTTGCGGAGTGTCAAGCATAGTATACATTGCCTCGATTCCGCATTCCTGTAAAAATCTAGCAAAAGGTCCAAGATTCCTACCTATTTCATCATATCTCCCATAGAATTCACCACCTCGATCAGAATGAACACACTTAACTTGAGTATTAAACTTCAATTCAACAACAGTCTTGAACTCCTTGAAAAAATCCAAAGATTCTGACTTCTCATGCAATAGATAAATCCAACCATATCGAGAGAATTCATCGGTGAAAGTAATAAAGTACCTATATCCTCCTAGAGCTATAGGGGTAATAGGTCCACAAATATTTGTGTGAATCAATTGTAGAATTTCCACCTTTCTGGAACCACTGGTCTTCCTAGTCTTTACAGTAAGTTTCCCCTTAATACAGTCAATACAATTATCAAAATCAAAGAAGTCCAAGCTATGGAGAATGTTCTCCTTAATTAGTCTCTCCATTCTTTCTCTGGAGATGTGACCCAACCTTTTATGCCACAACATGGAAGAGCTTTCAATTACCCTCCCATGCTTACTTCCAACAACGTTACACACATCTGATTGGCGTTGGATAATAAAATTAGGATCAAGATTCAGTAAATATAAACCATCAAACAATACACCAGAACCAATCAAACTTGAGTTACGAAAAATTTCAACTTTATTATTTTCAAAACCAAATGTAAAACCACATTTGTCCAAAACAAAAATAAAAATTTAAGTTTATTCTCATAAAAGCTACATAAACAACATCACTTAAGGTCAAGTCAAATCTACTACTTAATTTTAAACTTGTAGTTCCAATGTTCTCCACTCCAACATTGATACCATTGCCAACTGCAATCGATAACTCTCCATCATTTGGCCTTCTTTTGGTTTTGAGTTCCTATAAGAAGTTTCTAACATGAATAGTTACACCAGTGTCTAGCCACCGAGTATAGGAGGGATATCAACAATTAAAAACATACTAGAGCCAGTAGATTACCTTTCTTCTTTTTCTCTAGCCAATTTTTGAACTTAAATCAATCTGCTTGCTTATGTCCAAAAATGTCACAGAACTTGCACTTTCCTTGAAACTTAGACTTCATTCCTGATGACTCCTCTGTTTCAGGAATAGAAGTAAACCCACTCTTCTTGAATGAGACTTTAGCATTTTTCCCTTTCTAGAGATCCTTCTTCTTTTTTCTTTTCAGCAATTTTATGAGAGACATGCTGAACCAGAAGACCTTTACCCTTCTTCGTAGTTTGTTCCCTCTGAGTCAGAGTAGAGATTAATTCATCTACTATCCATTCCTTTTTCTGAACATTATATAAAGTCCTCAACATATCAAATTCAGAAGGAAGAGAATCCAGAATCTGCCATACTAAGAAATCCTCCCCCAAAACAACCTTCATGAACTTGAGCTTGTGGTACCAATTAGTGAGTTTCATTGCATCCTCTCGAACACCACCAACACCATCATACTTTGACTTGGTCAGCAGACTCAGATAGGTAAACTTCTCAGTCTTATTAAATTTTTTGAATTTGTTTCCCACATCTGCCAAGAATTTCTTAGCATTAGAAGCTTCAGAGATATTGTCCTTGATAGTCTTTTCCATGTTGTGCTTCATGGTAGACAAATTTTGTTAGAATGAATTCATCTGTCATATTTTATCTTTTCCTCAGCAGAAGATGTGGCAGTAGGTACATGAGGCTCATTCTCAGTGAGAGTAGAATCAGCAAACGAGATAGCCAAGAACAATTTGACCGATTCTATCCATTCCTCAAAGTTAGTTCCATTCAGTTTGATTAAGGAACCTAAATGCATAGGCATAGCTGGAATCGAAGAACATATTATCAATACAAATTAATCCATAGAGTATGTTGAGTTTTCAATAACAATATCATATCTTTAAGGCTAATACCGAAGAGATACTTAAAACCTTAAAGATATAATCAACCATTCACCAATAATCATATCACAAGATAAACAAATCAAAGGGTATGTCTACTTATGAACATAAATCTTGATGCAACAATACGAAACTGTAATATTTTGTACTTTAATGTCTCAACAAATTTGTCCCACTAAGGTGAACTCACAATCATGCAAAACATTCAAACAATTTCTTCAACATTTGACATTTTATCATAATTTGTTCCGTGAAGGCGAACTCTCAATTATGAACCATGTCCAATAATATTCATCAGGATAGATATATGATACAAGTTCTCATAATTGAGCAACAACATCAATTTATAATAATAATAATATTTTTTTTGGGTTATGCACGAAAAAGAAAAAATGGTATGAGAACCTAATTGTCTCATGGAAGGGTTTGATTTTGAATTTCTAAGTTTAGGGTTCACGAGTACAAAACGCATATCAGTTCAATTCCTCATCAAATTAACCAATTAAGGGTTCTATTTGTTCGAAAAATATCATATAACAAGAACCCCTCAATCAATTTCACAATTAAATTAACTCTAAAGGAGAATCCGAATCAAGCAAAGAAATTCAAAGAAAAAAATGACGTACTTCACAGCAACAAATGGTCTGAAAACTTGACTCTGATACCAATTGAAAGATATAATTTTGAATATTTTGTCATATTGAGTCCAATTGATGCATGCAAAACACAATCATTCATATAATATTAAGTTCAATAATTATCTAGAATTGAAGAGGATGATGTCATTGTAATTGATTAGAAAGAACGCGGATTCCATTGACGTAATTTGATAACGGGAGAATGATGTTTACGTGTTAAGTTAAATCAAGAGTTAGGCAGTGTATGTAAAATTACTCTATTTTTCTCTTTAATTGGATAGAGAAAAACCAACAACTTGTTAACTGCAGGGAGACCTTTCTTTATTATAATTAACATATAATTAATAATAACACTTTGATATATATATATTAATCTAGGTCAATTATTTTAATTTATTCATGTTGACAAAATTGGGAAATCCTTATTCTACTAAGATTTGCTCCGATGATAATTGATATAGGTGTGCTAGTTGATATGGGAAATATATTACTATAATAAAAACTTATTAGTTTAAAGTTTTCGCTGCTCCCTGCTTCAAAACAATAAGAGGAGATTCTGCTTGGTTTTTGAACAATTTGGTATATAAGTTAGAAGTTTATAAAACATGCTTGTTGAATATTTTTTTTTATTCAATCTTAATTCTACCCTTCTAGATATAACATTGATGTAAGGACATCATACTTATTAAATGTTTCTTCCATCTTCAAAATAACAAGTGAAGGAATGTCTCATGCAATGTGTTATACTATGTTATGCACAATTTCAGTGATGTGCTTAATCGGTGGTTTTTTTTTTTTTTTCTTTTTTCTTTCCAATATCCAACAAAATAAAAGTATACCCTCTTATAGTTTTTTTTTTTTCACAGAAACTTGAGAACGGTAAGAATAATCCAATATTCGTAATTTTGTCTTATTATCACAGTTATATTAAGTTCCGTTGTAAAATTTAGGTGACAATTGGAATGAAAATAATTTTAGAAATTCATAGTTGAAGGTCTCTATTCTATAGAAAAACAAATTAAAGTAACAAATAGGTACAGTTAAAAGAATGAACATACGAGTTGATCATGATCTGTTAGCCATAAATGTTGTATCAGAAGGCTAGTCCCATAATCCAATGACCTATAAATTGTCTCACTCCAAAGTTTAAATTTAATTATGTATTTCATGATTCACAAAACCATGATACATAAAATAAGTTTTGCTTAATTGTGCTACCATGGGACATATGAGATTTTTAATTGAATAGAAAAGGTTGGGACATTGTTAGTAGTGGACGGCGGCGTGGAAGCGTTACTGGTAGAGACGTCGAGAGGTGCTTCGTTGGGAACAGCGACAGTGATTCTGTTGGTGTTGGCATTCACGTTCGCAAGTGGAATTCATTTGACGGTGAGTGTGGTTTGGTGTGAAGGTTAGTGGGTTTGATTTTGTTTACGGTGTGAAAGTTGCGGTGGTTATCTGCGACACGGTGGTCGTGTTTTGTTGAAGGTCACAAAGTTGCAGAGGTTCATCGTGAAAGTGTAGGTATTGAAGGTGTGTTTTCTTTGCATTCCAAAAAATTTACGAAAAACAAACTCCTGAAGCCATGTTTTGGTTGGGAAAAAACATTTGGAATGACATACCGTAACCCTATTTTGGAATAAGCTTTTCGAAATTACATTTTGGAACTAACTTTTTATAACTTTATACATGTATTATGAAATTCCTTTTTTAGAACACAATTCACATCTCCATTTCTATTACGGAACTTCTAGTCCAGAAGTAGATTCTGAAACTCAATTTCCCCAAACATCTTGAAAAAAAAAAAAATAACAAGGCCCATTTATGGCTCACTACTCACAGACAAGTTCTTCCTGCACCCTGCACCCTACCCCAATATAAAATTTTAATTTACAATTGTTCCTATGACACACCCATCCGGTTCACACGGGCAAAAAAAAAAGAATCGGATGACACTTTCATTTGTTTCACATTGTGAAAAAATTGACAACCGAATAAGTATGTCATTCGGTTGAAAAAATTGACAACCGGATGAGCATACCATCCAGTTGTCATTTCAAAATAAAATGCGGTTGTCATTTTATTTTGAAATAATAACTGGATGGTATGCTCATCCGGTTGTCAAATTTTTAGCAATGTAAACCTTATATGATTAAATTTGTTATCTTATTTGATTATCTTTGAATATGGTCTATATAGTATTAAATGTTTGTTTTTTTTTTTGTATATCATACCTTTAAATAAACTATTAAAGTCAGATATATTTACTATTAAGTTAAAAGTTACAATAGATAGTTATAACATAATTTTTTTTAATTTATAAGTGTAACAATTCAAAGGTTACCTAATTATAACTTGGTCACCTAATTTTTATTATAGAACAATTTATATCACCCACAAGATAAATACTAATAAATAGTATATATGATAAACATATTTACTATAACTAGTTTTTTCCTCTTAAACTCATATATGTAGATTTAATAATGGATAAATCATTGATTGATATCCTACAAAATACAATTAAGTATTTGGATAGGTTAAATAAGTTTTTAGATTTTGTATTTGAGATTCAATCTGTCATTGGTATAATAAGATCTTCATGTCTTATGTGTCATTATAATAAATGAGAAACCAGAAATGTTGTGTTTGACCACTTGATTTGTATGCAATTTAAGAAAAACAAAAGAAATATGGATTTGATAGGGAGAACATATGATGCAATGCAATCAAGAGATACCAAAGTAGTAAAGAAAAAAAAATTGACCATTAAATAAAAAAGAGACAATATTGAAGACAAATTTGAATCCTCCTATAAAAAAGGATAAGACAATGTCAACAATCAAGGAAGAAGGAAAAGAAAAATCCAATGATATAATTGTGAGAAATCAGTTCACTTTACTTCTAAATGATATAATTTTTTAACTGTTTTATTTTAAATAAAACTCATTCATTTAAAAAGATGAAGAATACACCTTAAACCATAAATACCATTAATTTTTAATTAAATTTAAAATTTATTTTAATTAAAACGTAATTTATACATAGAGAGTAAAGTGCTGTAAGGTTGAAAATAAAAAATGAAATTTAATTATATTAATTTTAATTGGATGGTACTATAATTAAAAATATATATAACAAGATAAAATTTTAATTATATTAATTTTTAATTGTATTTGAACTAAATTTATTTATCCAAAAATAAACAATTACAACGTGTAACAAATTGGCCATGCATGTATGTTTTACCCTACCACTATTATATATGAATTTGAAAGGAAAATAATATATAAAATAATACAACGTTACGATTTTTAACTATTGATGTATACATTATTTGTTGACTTTTTTTTAGTATCATAAGTATTTTAATTGGAAAATTTTATCTTTTAATAAATTAAAAATAATACGTACTATTATATAAACATAATACATCATTTAATTGGACAATTTTATCCATTAATAAATAAAAAATAATTAGACATTTTTTTTCTAAAAATAAAAATTAATATTAATTTTACAAAATTATATATATAT
>Ga0099824_1003604_pt1 | contig 22629 bp, 9 predicted proteins | sample SiratrowhiteBW_FD_76837 | JGI IMG/M metagenome (GOLD analysis project Ga0099824, IMG submission 76837) | Root nodule microbial communities of legume samples collected from California, USA - Siratro white BW | ecosystem: Host-associated > Plants > Roots > Nodule | place: USA: California... | reverse complement strand
TTCTCTCTTACTATTTTTTATTTTTGTTCTTCATCCAAGTTTATTTTTTAATTTTTGTATTTTACAAAATTGAGTAAGGGCAAAAAAATTCTTTGGTTTATAATTTTTTTTTTTTTTTTTTTTTTTTTTTTTTGTCTCTCAAGGAAAGGTTCACTAGTCAAATTCTTTTAAAAGTTTTTTTTTTTATTAACTAAGAATTTTTAACTGATGACAGTTATTGTTACATGACAAATAAGAAGTGTAAAACCCAATTGTTTGAAGATGATACTAATTTTTTTTTATAGTTTTTATTATTAGAAAATATTGTTAAGAATTCAAATCTGAATTTGCATCTTATATTAACTAAAAGTGTGAAAGTTGAATAAAATATAAAAAAATCACAAACTTATATATCTTTAAGATATTGGGTAGGAGTGGCTTAAAATTTATTTTTTTGACGTTTTCCTTCCTAAAAAATCTAATGACATGATGTGAGAGTGAGATTTTAATCAAAGAAGGAAGATATCCATTGGTATTTGTGTTTGTAATTTAAAATATTAAATGTAGCATGAACAAATGCCATAGATAATGGAAATCTGATTTGCTGTTATCCATAATTCACATATTCATTTCACAGATACCCCCACGAATTGAAGTCATTAGGCTATAATTGGACACAGATTTCAAATAAAAGAAAAAAAAATTAAAAGACGAATAAAGTTTAAACCATTTGATCTTCATTCAACGAGTTCGATTTATGTGAATACATTAAAGCACCAAATTTTTCAATTACCCAAAATTGGTTCACCACTCATAGTGCATGAACATAGGACCATTATTTTGTAGAATAACAAGAAGCATATGCGCGTGCGGAATGGGCCAGATGCTTCACCATTCAATCTATCATCTGAGTGAATCAATCTTTTATTTAAGGTTTTCTTGTTTAAATTTTGTGTTAGAAAATATTATTTTAAAAATTTGATTATTTGATATATTTAAAAATTTTACGTCGATCAAAAATAAAATCTTTTAATAATATCGAAATGAATCTAAATTTTATTTTTTATTTATTAAATCACTTGTTATCGAATTAATTTTTAATATATAATTTAAAGTAGGAGTGTAAAGAGTATGTTGAAGATGTTATTTTACTTTACAAACTAATTTTATAAAATTGACATAGATTTTTATTAATTATATAACTAAGAAAAATGCAATTTGAACTGTGGCTATGAAATGTTTGTGATGGAGGCAAAATTTTGTGAACTGCGCTAGGGTGAGAGGGATTCGAATAAAACAAAACGAACAAAGCACGAACTAATGGGATAATAAAAATTGGAGTAGAGAGGAGAATGAATCCAACGTTTTAGTGTTCCATATGAGGAACTTTCTTTTATTTTATTGGGTAAAGTGGAAAACTCTGATCTTGGTCAAACGAAGAAGAAAGGTATATATGGTACAGTGAAATACCTTTTTATTAATAAAAAAAAAGTGAATAACCTTTTCTTACTTTTGTTTATCATCATGTGTTTGACAAAAGTAAATAACCAATTGTTTCTTGCCAATAAAAATTACTTGGAGTGGTTAATGATTATTCTGATAGTGTTAGTGTTTGGGTTAACTCGGACTTTTTCATCAGTGTTGGAAGCATGATTTAGTGATTGACTAATTCTGATTATTCAAAAGATCTTGATACTTAAAATATGAAATGGACCACACTTTAATGTTTGAGTAATAAAGACTTAGAAAAATGTAATAATGTGAGATCAAGTTTAAATTCAGGTGGTCATCAAATTTAAGTGTATGGTTGTTATATTTTTTTTTTCTCATTTATTTCTAGTCATTTTATATTTTTTCTCAAATTTCATGTTTTATTTCCATATTTACTTTTTATTTATTTAAAATTCTTGTATTGCACATCTATATTTTTGAAATATGTTAGATTTTATATTACTTTTATACATTTATAGTATTTTAATATCGAAATTACTTTTTTTTTTTATATTTACTCAAAACTTGTATATTTATTTTTCTGTTTCCCTTTCAAATCTATACATTTTCCTTCGAAGTTTTCTTTCTTTTTTTTACTTTATTTTCTTTCAGATTAGTGTCTCCGCATTTGGAAAATCTTTCTATGTTGTTATCAAAGAATTCAATTAAGTTTCGTCGGGAACTTATTCAAAATCCTTTAATTATCAAATATAATTTGATTTACTTTCAGTCCGAGGAAAAGTCAAGTGCTTTGCACAAGTTGTTCAAAATAACAAAAAGGATTGCTAAATTCAATTCTAGCAAATCAGATTTTGAAGCTCATGCACACATCAAGGTCTTAAAACAGAATTTACTAAGATTTTCACTCAATTTTATGTACTTTTTTTGAAAGATAAATATTGTTAGTTGTATAAAAAACAATGCACAATGCATTCTTTAATTATAAGTGTTTTGTATAAAGCATATTTATTAGAATCAAAAGTGAAAAGTTATACTTTCCACATTTAACTTAAATCAAAACACATAAAATCTTCTAAATAATTTTCCACCATTAGTAGCTACTGATATTTTAGTGTTTCAAGATTTTACTTATCCACGTCAAAAAAAGGTCAACACTACGAATACGTTTTTTATAAAATTACAAATGGCATAAAAATGATTAGAGAAGCACTAACACTTGTTATCCTCACTCACGAGTGAGGTCTTTGGTCTATTCATTTTGAAGATAAATTTGAAAGAATTTATATGTAAACGACAAAAATAAATGTCGAAAGAGTTTTAGATCATTTGGTTTAACTTAAATTAATGAGACTTTAAGTGGCTTTTTAAATATTGAAAGGCCAGATATTACTTAAATAGATAGAACATTTCTTAAATTTAAAGTTTAAATTTCACTTATTCATTTGATATTTATTTATTTTTAATATACTTGAATTAACATTTTGTAAATGTTGACGCAATTTAATAGTTTATTTAAAATTTTCAAAATCCAAATGAAACTAATCGAATTAAATATTTCATAATCACTTTTTAATAAACTAAAAAATTGAGACATTATTAGAAAACAAGAACGAAACCTTGACATTTTGTAACTTGGTGGAGCTGCGCTGCATCGAAATTATTTAAATATAAAAATAGAAGTATTTTAAGAATTTTCGTTGATTTGTTTATATTTTGATAGAAAAATTATTCCAATCTCAAATTCATTAGTGTATTTGAAGTATTGTTCAGTTTGAAGTTCGAAACTTCAATCATAAAATATTATTTATTCTGAAATTTAAAACTTTATCACAATTTTATTCTTAAAAAACATTTTAAAAAGTTAAAAAAATATATATATATATATATATATATATATATATATAAATTAATCTTCACTTCAACTCTTATACGACTTAAAATTATTAAGTGTATCAGAAAAAAAAACTTAAATACGAACAAATCGATTTGTTTTAATTAACTCTCTTTCATTCAACTAATTTATAGTGCTATCTCACTATCACTCCCAATTCCAAAAATACTATTAAAAAAACACTGTTGTTACTTTGGATCAGTGTTAAGTGGAAGATGTTGAAACATAGTCTTGTTGGGGAACCTATTCACAGATTCCTTAAGTGTATGTGCTTTGATATCAACTATCATAAATGTTGTGAGAGTTGAAACTATTGACAGGGAAAGGAAGGATAATATACACTTTAGGAACATCTCAATATTTTCAATCATTTCACTTTTATAGATTTCTTATTCAAACAGATAGACCAATGGGGCCATCTATTCCTTGGCGACATTAGCTTCTGATTTTCCAAATGGCTTCGTTCGGATAATTTTCAACCAAAACTGTTATGTTTTATATATAATGTATCACTTTGCTGTTTCATGGTAAATTATAAAAGCTGAAATTGCTACTATCATAGCATTATTTAGCCCCATTTTTAGCTGAGGTAAAAATCACACCAAGAAAAAAAAAATGAGATAGGATATCCTCAAGTTAAAGCATTCGTAATCATATTATTATGATGTAACTTTAGAAATAGTATATATTTTCTAAGTTGATTAACTTGTGTTTTATGAAATATGCTAGATTCACTAGATATCATAGTTTATTCTTTTGAAATGGTCTTGGTATTCTCTTTTATGTAATATTGAGCTTCAATTTTTTTTTATAATTTATTTAACGAATCTTAAACTATCAAACGAATTTAAGACAGTGTTGAAAGTAAAAAATCTTAGAAAATTCCATTCAACAAAATTTTTTAAGTGAGAAATCATTAAAAAAATTAAAAGTTGTTTTGTAGGTAAATATTTCGCTCCACAAATTAGGTTTGAGAAAATTGATCCTTACTAGCCTAGTTTTGCTTAACAAAAAATAATTTCACTCCGTGGATTGTCTGAAAAAATTGATTGTTATTATTTGTGCATATGACTTAAATGTTTTTATTCTACATAGTTCAAATTTGTTTTAATGATTATAGGAATGTGCTTTATCTATCATGTTAATGTGTATTGTATAGTTAGTATAAATTGGTGACTTGTAAAAGTAATTATATTGTAAAAAATTGTATAGTTAGTATAAATTGGTGACTTGTAAAAATAGCGATACTGTAAAACATTGTATAGTTTGAATTTATGTGGGACAATTATCTAGGTGGTAATTGGTGAATCTGAAATTTAATGTATATGATATCGAAGCAATGAAGTAAATATCCAAGTTTTATTAATTTCCTAGTCACTTAAATAAAGATATTAAAAGTGAAAAATTAACGGAAGCTCATTTATTATAATAAATATAATGAGCTACCATAGTTTCAATTTCAGGACTATCGTGAGTGATAGATTTTTATCTTGACTTAGATATATATTAGTATATGATGAATGCGTGTTTTCAAGAAGTGGTAAGCCACAAGTTTAATTAAATTCATTCAAATTATGAAAATCTTAAGTGAAAACTGAGAATGTGATTAATAGAATTATTTCTGACTGCGGATAATTATGTAAATTTTTTAATATGATTATAGAAAAAAATAAGATATACACTTAAATCATATATTTAATATTTCTTATTTATATTATTTTGAGTAACCCACTAATTTTTTTAAATATATGATTTGTGTTTGTAATTATCATATGCTGATTTGTGAGCAACAAATGTTATATATTATATACCTAAGGAAAACTTAAATTAGATTAATGGATTAGACCTAATCTTGATTACAGTATTAATTGGCTTAGGCCTAATCACTAGAAAAAGCAGGACAAGTTGTCCATTCTATTATCCGTATTTGTTTTTGCATTAGCAATATTTCTTTTACAATTATTTCATTATGCTTTTTGATTCTCACTTTCTTCCAAATTGTTATGCAAGCTGATACCAAAACGGAAGATATTGGTAGGAACAATACTTAGTTAGAATTAGTTTCAGAATAGCAATTAGTTATGCAATTCCCTTTTTAATCAATAGTTATCAAACTATAACCATCTACAATTTCTTCAATCCATTGAACCAGATACTAATGCTGGGACACCGTATTTGTTATTGAGCAGACAACTTTATTTTAACACAATCAATGTCTTATGAAAAAATATCCAACATAACTACTTATAGTATGAAATAGTTCAATAATGTTACATCTGCGTAATTGACAGAGGTGGTAATAATGAGCAAATAGCCTATTGTTTATACATGAAAAGTTTGTATTTTTTTATATTCTTGCTAATTCCACGAACGGAACCAACTGCGGCGACTACTGAAACAAGGAAGCACACAAAGCTCAATAGCTGGAGCAAACACCATTTCAATGATAGTCTTTTGATGTGTTTCTGTTGAATGTGCATTTGTATGGGGAAAAAGACGATGAGAGGCCAAAACCCAATTGCTCCAAGAAGGGCTAGAAACTCATTGAAAAAGGGCATGGCCATGGCAATAGTTGTGGCCAATGCCACGTAAATTGTCCTCCAAATTAGCCTAAACAAGTTGAAACTGAATGTTAAAGAGCCTATTTTTGTTGGGTATTCCTTGTTTATGAAATCTGAACTTGGCCACACCAAGTTAGCACCCATCTCAATTATACGAAATAGTGGTTGAGCAAGCACCTGTTCCATTACATAATCGTTAGTAATATATTATATTAGACATTGTCATTTAAAATATACATTTATGTTCAGTTAGTTGTATGATTAAAATTAACTTTTTTTTTTTTACCTTTCACACTCAAGAAATGTGACAGGAAGAGAAATGGAACCTGATATGCTCCCACCATGTGGGTTACAATGAACACATTGCCAAGGGCAACCAACCAGAATGGCTCGTAGAATCCAAAGCCGGTGAGGATGTTTCCTGGCGTCTGATCCCCGAAAGCAGCATAGCCAAGGCCACCACATAGCAGGAAAAGTAACGTCATTGCTGTGATTCCAAACACATTGGCCTTTTTCATCTGTTTGCATTCGGGTGGATGTGACTTCAAAGTGTCCTATATAATGTACAAATAATCAAATGAATACGCCTCTCAACTCTATCTGTTTAACACTATTACAATAAAGCATTTTTACCATTATATCATACACAACAGTTGCATAGGAGCAAGCAAGTGCAATGTTTCCCAAAGCACTGAAAACCCTCCAAATTTTATCTCCTTCTGATAGTCCTGGCCCTACTTTGTTTCCAAATATACGGGTTGGTTCTCCTTTACCTGCTCACACCAACAGACTCATTAAGATGCAGAGGAGACCTCCAAAAAAGATATTGGTGCAAACTGCTGAAAAAATAGAGGATAGAAACACCCGATAGTAACACCAATTTCAACCCAAAGTCTTAAGTGTTAGATTTGTGGATCTTCTTTCTTATATATTGAACTTGGATACCTAACAAAAACCATACCTGAGACTACCACTGCCAGAGAAAGCCCACTTCCAATGAATGCATAACCAAAAGAGGTAATTGCAGCAAGGGTTGAAAGATATGTTAACTTGTGGAAATTTGGGATTTGAGACAACAAAATTTGCAACACTCCAAAACCAATCATATAGGGATTATTAGAAAACTTGCAATAAGCTTGGTGACCTCTTTTGTGAAAGCAAATGGCCTTCTTTATAGCCCTGCCAAATAAGAGGATTTAAGAGTCCCCTCATCTCATTAGATTGTGACTACAATTATATACTCAATCAGCAACACAAAGAAGTTAGCTTATCGATGTGATAACGTACTTACACCAAACTAGTGGACGAAGTTATAGTGTAGCCCACAGTAAGCCCAGCAAGCTTCCCATACTGAATCAATCCACAAAACACGTGCATTCTTCCACCTAATTATGAAGTTGAAATACGAAAATTAGAACATTTTGAAAGAGTCTTGAATTTAGGTAGATGAGTATATAGTATATATATGATACCAAGATATGCATGGACGGCCTGCATGTAAGTGTAGTTCCTCTTGCCATTGATTGGGTCAGGGTATCTGTAACAATCAGCTATAAGATTGTAAGTGTAAATGGAAATGCATGCAAATACGATCATGGTGATTAGGCCGGGTATCCATCCTAATTGGGCCATGGCCCATGCCAGAGCCAGCACACCTGCTCCTACCACCACCGTTATTATGTGCGTGGTAGTGGTGAACACGTTCCCTGCAAGTAACACCAAATCTTAGACCTGAAGCTGCTGAAAGTGAAACTATAATAGAATATAATAGGGTTATTTCAAGAAAAACGAACTGAGTAACATTAGCAAACTCAATCCAGCATCTGAAATATTATAAAAACAGAGTTCTTCTTCTCCTAAATTGTAGAAGATCTCATCGAGACATGACCTTTCAATAATCGTAACCTTACATTACAAATAACCTCACATTACAAATCAGTGTTTTATAAGACTAAATTAGGTTTAGAATTTCCTATCATAGTTATTTATGGTCTATCCTAACTATCGAGTTATTATCAAAATATATCTCATTACTATTCTTAAATATATAGTGGATTATAAGCCAGGCTTATATAGGTCTAACTAGGAACAATTGTCTTATATTTGTTCATCCCATTTGAAACTCAACCAGATAAGGATATGCATATGTATGAACAAGTAATCTGAACTGAAAAGGAAATAGTATACGCACGGATGTTGATAATGGAAGCATACTAACCAGTTCTTTTGATTCTGCCATCATCATCCACTTCTGCACTCCTACCAACACTTTTAGCAGCTTCAACTTCCATCGAAAGTTCCTTCCTTGCAACTCACAACTCACAATCTTACAAAGGATTCTGATTTAGAAACACATCACCCAAACATCAACCATTAAAGTTAAAAAAAGATAATTCAAACCAAAAATGTTCTCAGTTTATATATACATACCTGTTTGTTACAAATCAGAATGCTCCGTTAACTTTCTGCACTAAAATGTTTCTCTACTGTGTGAAATTCGAGTGTTTCTCGGTTACTCATTTTCTCCTATGTCAACTGCTTGTACTGCTTAAATACGCGCTTCCTACACCCTCATTCTTATTCTATTCTTACTCATGTTTTTTTGTATAGTAAGAAGCGGAAACTGTAACTAGAATGCGACACGGCGAATCGTACACGTTTTATCTGTTCTCTGCTTCCGATTTGATTTATTTCTCATCCAATTTATTTTTTTGCCTAATTGAAATTTGAACCTCAAATTCATGTACCAAAATTATTTTCCTCCGTTTGAGGTATATATTTTCTTTATAAAGATAAGAACTAACTATGACTCGGTTAAAAGAATGACGTATAAAAAGTATTTGTTTATCAATGGGGTACCAGTTACATTTTGGATTTTTTATAATTTCAGAAACATTAGCAATCCTAGAATACTGCAGATAGATTCCTAAAAGTTCCTTCTGGAACTAGCTGACTAGTATTTTGTAGTATTAATATAATAGAAAAGCACTATTAATGTCCCTTTTGGGCCTAACAATAGAAGTTGGGTCGAATAACCTTATTCCAAAGTAGTATGAAGATTGAAACCTTTTCTCAAAGAAGACTCCCCTTTGAGTGGATTCGGATTCCTTGTTGATTGAAAGAGCAGTTTGGTCACAATTGAAACAAAAGCCATTTTGATATAAATTAAACCATAAAAAATGCTCAATAACTAATATTGGATTTTTCTCCTTTTTCACACATTTTTCGAGAGAAATGATTCTTTTACACCTCCATTTATGTTTTTTATTTGTTTTTGTTAAACCAAACCTCTTTTATTCTTTTTCTTTCTTTCTACCTGCACGATAATATTCATGCTTCGCAAACTGACTAGTATTGCGACATTGGTGGTGGGATCGTGAGTAGTGAGGAAGAGTTTTGGTTGGGAGTGGCTGGCTCAAAACTCAAGCATGAATGTACGTGTGAGATATTACTGGTGGTCCAGTGAGGGTCAGTGAGGGGCAAGTAGAAGGGAGTAGATCCTAACTATTTGTGTTCTTAAATAAGAAAAAGGAAAGGTAGAAGGGAGTAGATCCTAACTATTTGTGTTCTTAAATAAGAAAAAGGAAAGATAAAAGATATGAGAATTAAAATATCATCTGTATTCTTTTACCAATAACAAAATAAAGGATTTAAAGAAGTGTATTTATTTTAGGTCAAAAACTAACAAAGATTAGATAGACGTATAAAGAGAAAGAGTTAAGAATAAAAAAAATTACAATTTAATTATGTCATAAAAATAAAATAACAGAATAACGGTTGAGAGCTTATCTTTTTTGTTATAGAATTTTAAAAAGCTTTTAGAATTGTTTCCTATTTTTTTAGTCATTAGTTGTTTTTTACTTTTAAGAAACTTAGAATTTTTCATTTTATGTTTTCTATTATTTTAGTCAAAGTTATTAGCAGTAGTTGCTAGAATTATAGAATATGATTTCTTAGTGAATTATTTCTGAATGTAAATTAAGTTGTATTCAAATAAAATATACTTTTGTAACTCTTATTCTCTTATTTCAGTTTTTCTTTTTCTTTATCATCTTATTATCTGTATCAAACTGTTTTGATACTGCCATTATATATTAAAAAATAAAAGTTGGTACAGAGTTTTTTTTTTAGAAACTTGTGTGTGTTTTAAGTTGTTATGGATTTTGAAATGAGTTTTTTTCAAGCTACTCTTCCAATCTTTGATGGAAAACTGACTTTTGGACAGTGAGAATGAATTCTTACTTGAAAGTATTTGATCTTTAGGAAGTTGTGGAAGAAGATTATGAAGTACTTTCACTCCTAAGTAATCCTACCATGGCCTAGATTAAAAGTCATAAAGAAAAAAAAAAACAATAAAGCAAAGGTATGTCTATTTGTTGGTATTTCTCAAACCATTTCCACAAGGCCTGACATCTTATTTAAGACAATCTATTTAAAACATAAAATACCTAAGTCATCTAAAAATAAAAATTCTTATTAGAAGCTAAAAATAAGAATAAAAAAAGGTGCTTATAAAATCCAATTTGTCTAATAAAATGTGAATTAAATATGTTTTATTAGTGATGATCCTTTTCTAATATACTTTATTAATTGATTTAAAATTTCAATAAATATAAATATATATATATATATATATATATATATATATATATATATATATATATTCTCTTTGCCAACTAATAATAATGTATTCTCTTTGCTAACTAGAAAAGGAGCGTCACACATATAAATAGGATTTGAGGTAATCTGAATAACAATCTTACTATCATAATATACAGATGTAAAAGAAGTGTTAATATAGAAATCATTCAAGAGATTTATGAGCCCAGGTTATTTCACTAGAAACAGCTGACAAGACGCTTTTTCTTAAAACTATAATTAGGAGGATATCCTACAAGTTTATAGCATTTACCCGTTGTCTGTCCTAAGATACCACAATGCACATACTTTGATCTTTCTTTTTTACTATGTTGATTAGAATTACTAGCCAAAAATTTGTTTGGGGAATTGACTAAAAATGTCATATTATTAAAGTTAAGAGAGGAAGGGGCTGACACAACCTCACTTTGTGTTTTTTCTTGAAAAATCAAAGAGAATACATTATTATTAGTTAGAGGCGAAGGATCTGATAAAAGAATTTGACCTTGAATATGGGACAAGAGCATTCAACCTCAACAAGAAGGACATCATGTACTTAGAATCATTGTAATCTTGAAGTCGTTGTAATCTACCACACGTGCAAGAGAAGAAAGGTTTGCAACCCGATAACTCCTCCCAAATAGACTTTAGTTAGGTGTAATATGTATTAACAAAATTGGTACCTTGTTGCAGCGACGTGAGTATTCTTCGAATGTGGAAAACCCTTGGACAATTCTTTCTGGAAACCTAGTTTTCAGATCTTCCCAAATCTATGTCGTCGTGTTAGAAAAAAGAATATTGGTGATGATTTCTTGGGAAACAACGTTATACAGCCAAGAAATAACAACACTATTAGCGTGAATCCAAGCAACATAGGTAGGACCTTTGGCAAGATGTGCGTTATCATGTGGGAAGGAATAACAAAGACTTGATTAGAAGCATTGCCACTAGATATGGATTATTGTAAAAATGATAACAATGCTTGATATTGCACAGGAATAAAACTAAGTTGAGACTATATTTCTGAATTTGAACTTTTATGATTTTGTTCATCATTATTAGAATTTGTATTCTGATTTTTAAACTTGAAATGAGGTGGAAAGTTATGCTTTTTATAACATGTATCAATGATATGTCTGTCTTTTCACAATGATTGCAGACTTTAGAAGTATTTCCTCTTTCATAGATTCCTTTGCTAGTAATAATCATTGCCTTGGACAAATCACAAAAAAAATTGTCTCTCTTGTTGTGTAAGGAGAAAACAAACCCTATTCAAAGACAACAAGGGGTCTTGTAAGGGATGAATAAGTTCAGTCATGAATAAATATAGCAGTTAGCAGTCAGAGCTCTGAAATCAGTATTCAGATACCATATTATAAAATAGAAAGATGAACAAAAATGAATAAAAATAAAAAGATAAAAAGAGAAGGCAACATATATAAAAATGAAAAGATTATCTTTGTTTACCGATAATAAAACAAATGACTAAATATATAATAACAGTATTTATTCTGAATCTAGTTAAATGAATAAAACAAAACAAAGAATCAATAATGACTAGACACATGTAAAATAGAAACAATTAAGAATAAAACTTATTTTTTAATTGTCATGGATAACTCTTCACATGTTTTAAGTATCATTTCAGGAATATGAATTTATTGAACATAAAAAAAAATCATAACTTTTATAAATGTTGCTTGCTTTCTAAAAACAACATTTTCGGAATATGAAACGTATGAGGAGATTGAAGTAATGGGGGAAGATTTGGGTGCGTGTGTTGTTTTGAGTGATGACACATGTAATGTTAGCCATGTGTCATTTTCGTAGGCAATACTATCATTAGTGTTGGCCTTGTAGTCTACCCTAACATAATTGATTTTGCATATGCATAGATAGACACCAACATGTGTCTTTTTTTCTCTTGCGGGGATCCAAATTAGTGTCTATCTTTCGGCCAACCTTAGTTATTGTTACCTAATCAACCAAAATATGTGTAGCTTCTGGCTTTGGAGCTTAGGAAGACAAGAAGATTCAAAAGTTGATGTTAATGTTTATTTAGCGTAGATTTTTGTGTTATAGGTGATAACGAATTTCCTTTTGATCTTTAAGAGATTTTTTAAAAATTTAAAATGTTTTAAAAAAAATAATCTATTAATATTTATTGAACTAAACAATTGTACTTCGCTTATTATTATACATAATTAAAATAATGTGTGATTAACACATTTTAAATCACAATAACAACATAAGATAAAATACTTTCAAATCTCTTCATTCCCATGTGTCGAAGTCGGAGACATAATTAGAAACCATGAACAATAGTTACATATATAGTAAAAGTGAGAACATTATTATTAGGAGGAGAAGCTAAGGATGTTGGTGGAGCAATTTCTGTGGTCACTATGAAATATTTGTGATTGAATATGAATTTGTGAACTGCACTGCAGTAGTGGAGGTGGGAATGTTTCTGTCGTGATTATAACAATGAATATGACAACACAAATGAGAGACAAAACACAGTAAGGTTGAGAAAGAAAAGTCCAATGATAACAATGACTCTTCAGGAACTAAACCACCATCTTTGTTTGCCAATTGTCCTACCACATGATGGTAAGAAGAAGTCCAATAATTCACCCTCCAGCTCCTGTGGATCATGTGAAATTTTCGTTTTAAACTTTTTTTCTATTATTTTTTTTTTTTTTTACTTTTTTTTTTTATATCACATGTAGGTATACATTATAAAAAAATAAAAAAAATAAAAACACTATTTGCTGAGTTTTGTTTGGTTTGCCGAGTTTTGAGAATGAACCAACCTCTAAACTGTGTTTCCAACTAGTGATTAACATGGTGTACCTAAAAGATTTTTACTAAAAGATTGATGAACAAGAAAAGGAAAATAGGAATCTAAAAAGATGATAAAATAACACCATGATCAACATTTGTGAATTGAATGGAATTTTTCACAAAGAATAGCATTCTTTAATAAAAACATTGGATTCCAGACAATAAGTCAGAGGAACAATAATTAGGTTTATTAAAAGTTTTTTCACGGTAAGGTTAAAGTTCATTTGTATACTTTACTATTTCTAACAACTTAGACACAGGCCTCGCAAGTTAACTATTGCACTAACTTCTAAACCTATAGTTAGATGCGTTCTTCCTGCACCTCAATATCTTCGTTCTGAATCCCATTTTTTTTAAATATTGAATTTTTTTAACTATATAATTTAGGATAAAATTATATTTTTGAATTATATAATTTAAAATATAACTTTTTTTTTCATTTTAGATTATATAATTCAGAATATAATTCTTTTATTCTATATTGTATAATATAAATATATTTTTTTATTCTACATTATACAATCTAAAGTATATTTTTTATATTATAGATTGTAAAATCTGAAATAAAAAATAATTATTTTTCTTATTAAAGATATAATAGTCAATTTACTGTGTTTATAGAGGTGTTGAAAACAAATATGGAGGTGAAGGAAGAATGCGTCCTACATTATTAGATCAAAGAAGGCCCAACTAAGTCTAGCTAAACTCAACAAAGGCCCAACTGATACAATATGAAAACTCCAGGCTTTTGCTTCCTGCACCCGATGATTACCACCTACACCTTCATGTTGACAACAAAAGGACTAAACTTTCCTTTTCTCGCTGCACCACGCCGCCGTCGGGGGGCTACAACCATTACCGCCAATGTGTCTTCCTCTTCTATGTCACACCTTCGGTGCAAACGACGTCGTCGTTGTATCCACGTTATCACTACACCTCATTAGGGATCTTTTAAGAAGCCTAAAGCCTTTGCCACAAGGACGCTGGAGATAATGAGAACGAAGAGAGAAAAAAATAGTAAAACGTTGTATTTGGTATATATTATATAGTTTTATAGTTTTTTTTTTTTTTCATTTTGGAAATCTTAATCCAAAATACTCCTAGATTACGCAATCAGTAATGTTTCTGAATTGATCAATCTAAAAAAGGAAGATGACTGTTTATGTAATGTTATGGAGACCATCTCATATGTTATGAAAAGTTTGTTACAAAAAATATTTCATATATTCAAGAAAAATTATTTTGAAAGACTTATTAAGGAAAACTTCTTGTAGAAATTTTCTTGTAAAAAACTTGTTCTAGAAGATTTCAGAATAGATGAACCAGAAGTCACCATTAAAAATTATGAGGGTGCAGGTAGTAGTTATGAAGATGCAGTTAGCAAAAGCCTAAATCTAACTAAGGTCCAAAATTACACAGGCTCGTATTCTAAGATTTGGCAAAAAGTTGGAATCCAGAAGTCTTCTCCTTCTTCCCCTTGAGCATAATTTCTCAGTTGTTATGCTATTCTTTTTTTATTTATGAAGAAAATATTTGTCGTAATATTTTATTTACAAATATGTAATCACATTTTATTAAATTTGACTATCAATTTCACGTATGGATGTCAAAAATGGGTGAAGCTTAGTACTAGGTCCCCAGCTTACCAAAAAGTAATAGGTCAGGTAGTTCTACTCATTCTGTCTAGTCTTTTAAAAATAAAAATAATATAAAAAAATCAAATATAAAGATTTAGTTATGTATTTTTTAAGTTTTATTTTTCTTAAAAAGTAAAATATGTTATGACTATGTTAGTCTATTTTATAAATTTAATTTCTCTAATACTAATAAAAAATAATATTATAATAAAATTTAAACTACATTATTAAGATGTTTAAATTAATTTTATGAAATAAATACCCTATCAACTCGTTCTACATTGGGTGGGCCAAAGTTTTATGGTCTGTTTTAAGGCCCATGCTACCTGCACCATACCAATTATGATGTGCACTATACGAGAGCCAAGATCAAAGTAAGGATGAGTAAGACAGAATCATGAACTATTAACTGGTCTTGCTTGGTTTCAACAAAGAGATTATTAGGAGAAATTAGTGCATCTTTATTATCATATATCATTAAGTGATTAAGAATATCATCTGATATCCTTTCAATCCATCTCTATATAGTATATATTACCATGTAACATTGGAAACTATATGTAGTCAAGAGAATTTCTGATAAATAGATTTCAAGGCTGAAAATGTTTATTTTGATAGATTGATAAGCCAACAATACAAAGATGTTTATAAACGAAGAGAATATGAGTGGCCATCACCACATTGTTACAATAAAAAAGCCTAAGAATACATGTAATTATTTTAACTAACACTAGCAGGCTAACAGAATAACATTAATTTGCTCATTGTACCAGTAGTTGAGGCTAACTTATACAGATTAGTAGTACACTGATAAAACTACAGAAAAAACATAAAAGCTTAACCCACAATAACGACAGATTATAAACTCTTACATTATGGAATTTCTATGGGAAATGACACTGAACATCAAAATAAATCACACCATATTATTTGTTTTGGTTGTAAAAAGTAAAAGTTTGATTAGAACACCATAACAAAAATGTTTCATGTCTTCACTGACAAAATATGATAGTAGTCAGAACTTGTTCCGGTAATATAATTTTCGTCATACAAAAATCATGTTACTATAAACATTGTGTTAAATGATGATATAACTATAATGATATATTACTTTTATATCAATCGATAAAGATATGCTTATTATTAAATGATTTACTTGTCAATGCATTATAATATTACTATATAAATTTATAATACTGATAATAAAAAAACTTGTCAGATAAAAAACTTTTAGGGGGGTAAAACGATGCCTAAAATCATTACTGTTTTGTTACTGTACATAATACTCAACTCTTCTGCATAGGATATGAGCACCAACTATATACTGAATATCTTTTAGTCGGAGCAGCTTTCCTTCATTAACTGAATAATAACATAAAAGAGACAAGTCAAATAATTAAAGACCAGTATGCAGATAATGAAAGAAACATAATTATTGGCTAAGTAATTGCTTTGTTCATCAAATAATTCATAGTAAAAATAGACGAATAACACTAATAATAATTAATGGCTCTAGATTCATGAAAATAGAGTTTTATATATATATATATATATATATGTGTGTGTGTTATAAAAGGAAATAGCATCACTAGAAAATGACACTAAAAGTGATTGATACCTGAAAGTAAGTTTCGAGCTTCTTCTTCAAAGTCGTATACTCTACATTGATCTGTTGGAAAGTCCTGAAGCATCTGAAAAGGGTATTCTCATCATTCATAACAGTAGCAATAATCAGTTAAATCCAAAAATATGAGAGGTTAGAGTGATTTGTTAGTTACATGCACCTTAACCTTTTTATTACAAAATTAAATAAATAGATCAATGTATTAAAATATTTTATTGCTGTATAAAAATCATAATATTGTGAAAAGTCATCGCAAATAATCGTAGCCGAAGCAAGGAGGTAAAAATATGAGTTACCCCTCAAAGTTTTCTGCTGCACAGTATTCACTGAATCTGCTACATTCAGCCTTCACCTTTTTTGCTCCGATGCTGTCAATAAATTGAGAACTTTAAGGTTTTTCTTTTGTCCCAATCCAAGACATGAATTAAGAAAAGTCTCCAAACTCAAACACATATCACACTTAAATAAGAAAACAACATTAATTAAGGAAAAACAGAAATTATGTTCTTAAATTATAATAATGAGAAGCATTAACTTCACCTTGAGCAACTACCCTTGAATTGATGCATGTAATCATCTAGCTTGGTGAAATTTGGAGGGTTACTCATCCTGTGTATAGAAGCACACTATGATTCATTAGGTAGCTAAGAGAGAAGAGAAAAGTAATTAATATAATAATTGGAGTGATTTCCACTCACAGTCCTCTTTCTATGTTGTAGATCAGTCTTACAGAGTCACTGTAGAAAAGGGTCACAATTTCTTCAACAAAATTGGGATTAACATCGTCTTGCAAATCTTCTAACTGAATGAATTGCTCGTCAAGGAACCCCTGCAACAACATCAATTAATAAAAGCAAAATTTTACATAGTGCTCAGAAAATTTTAACTGATGGACTCAACCTTAAGAACATAAAAAGAATACACAGGTAATGTTTTATTTAATCTTTTTCATGTCCATTTTCAGTACCAATTTTGTGACACATTTTACCGTATGTATTTTGTAACAGTAATTAATAATCTTAGTGTAATATAGTTAACACAATTTATACCATTATATTATTATATGTATATTATTAAATATTTCTTCTAGTCTTTTTATAAGAACCTTTTTAAAGTTAACCTAATTTATATCTCGATTCTTTTTACAAAATGTATTCAAATTGTCTGTTGTAATAATATATGATTTAATAAAATTTTAAATAAATCTTTATATTATGAATATATATACTATTTACGTAGTTTATATTTTTATTGACTCAGTTCTCTGAGAATTTAAATGACAGGTGAAAAATCTAAAGGTATAATCTATGTTTACGTTTTTTTTCATTTAAAAAGTAATTTGAATTGCTAAGGGACACAAAACTGAATTACTTAATAATTTAATTAGGAAGAGAAATTTAAATATGATTTTAAAGACTTACTAAAAAACAATCATCTTATCATATATGTGAAATTATGTTTGAATAATAATGTAAAAAATGCATTATTAGTTAATTCTAATTAAATTCAGCATTTGAAAAATTAATTTAAAAATTAAAACGAACTTTTCCTCGATCTTTGCCAATTCATAAAAAAGTGTGTTAGATATAATCTTTTAACAAAATTGTAACACATTATTATTGGTTAAAATTTATTTAATATACTATAAAGTTATTAATAAAGTTCATTAACTAAGGTGTGAAACTCATTCCATTTTATAATCTCTAAGCACTTTTAGTTAACAACAAAAAGTGATATAAAAAAGTGCTGTCGATAACTTTCAAAAAATGTAGTACATAAGCTTAAAAAAGGAAGGGTAAAGATGAAAGAAAGAATAATGAATATAGAGAAGAAAATTAAGTGGGAAGTTAAAGAAAAGACCTCATGAAAGAGTGAAGTTCGTATGAAGAGTGCTTGTTGTCTCAACTTGGTCTTGTCCATGTCTCCTTTTCTTGAGACCGATCAAAGTTTTCAACACAAAAATCAAATCAAACCAAGAAAAATAACTTCTTGGGTTTTACTTGTTCCAATGGCTAACTACAACAATGTGGCAACTAATATTTATAGCATTGGAATATATCTAATGTGATGATTGGGAGAGAAAAAATCAGAGAATATTACTCACTAATTATCATTCCTCTCTTGAAAGCAACTACACATTCATTTGTTTGCTCTTGTAAAGGGAATATTACTCAATCAAACATATCATCCTTTGTCCAAACTTTACATAGATTTCCACTCCCCTCCTAAAATAAAGCCTATAATTTAAATATACTATATTCATGTCATTAAAGTCTTAAGTAACTGCCAAAATTAATTGGATATTTTATGGGATGTGAGTGTAAAACTTCTTTATTTATTTTTCCTCCAAAAATACTATCATTTTTTTATTGGGTCAATTTTCATTATTATAATCTTTAGTCAAACAAAAAATATTGTAGCATAAAATTTAAATTTCAAATCTCGTATAAATTACTTTTTTTATTGTTAGGCAAAATGTTTCTTATCAATGGGTCATTGTATAGGTAATATAATATAGTAAACGGATTACCTCTCTTAAATGGCATGTTATAGCATGAAAATAAAGCTATAAAAGAGTCTTATATGATTGTAATTAAAAATCAGTAAAGTATAAAACAATATGAGAGTGAAATAAGAGCAAGAAATGGGGAATCTTATTATAGATGTAAAATGAGATATTTTGGTTATTGATAAAAAAAAAATAAGAGTAAAGAAAGAATATATAAAAGAGAGGATGAAGAAGGTCCCCTATACTTTATCTGTCTCTTAAAATGTATAGCTAAATGACAACCACACTTTTTTTCTTGGTTATCTCAAATATCAAACCCTACCATAGCATTTTCATCTTCAAACAATTTCGTAGGATTTAAATGACTCTTTTGTTCTTTGAAATATGTAAATATTACATTATCATCCTATCTTATATTAAAGTACGTATTCTCTTCTCTTCAACAAATTCAAGTAAATAATGTAATCAAAATATTATCTTCTAATCTTCATTAAATCCCATTAGTTTCATTGAAAATAAAATATAATCAAAATATGATTTACATTGTCAAACTATTAAAGATATAAGTATTATTTGTTTCTCTCATGTTAATGTATGTACTTCTCTATTAATAAAAGTTAATGCAGCTGGTTGTCCTAAAATTTTTAAGCTTTTAAAATATGGAAATCCTTAATAAGATATCCACTCTTATTTCATTAAGTGTAGTTGTTAAGAACTGAACTAATATTCTTAATAACCAACTTTTAAATTTTGTTATCAATTTTAGTTTATAGGTTGATGAGCTATTTGCATAAGCAAAAATGTAAGGAAACATGAATTTCATGACTTTTTTTTTTCCTAAGAAATGTGTGGAAAGGAAATTATATACAGACACAACATGATCTATTGTGTTGTATATTTAATCAATTATGTTATATTTTTTTTACTATGACGGAAGTGCAAATTAATTTTATAATTAATTGTGGGATTACATAATCAGCTATGAGAACTACATATTTGATTACGGATATTTTTTTTTTATTCTATTATAATAATAACTTAAAAATAATATTGAAAACAATAAATTATTATTATTAATAAAAAAATCATCTAATTTTTCATATATTTTTACTTTTTTCAATTGAAATATTTTTATATCCCTTAACATATATAAATATATTATTTCAATTTTATTTTTAATTTTGTGTTAAAAGTATTCTTATTACGACAAAAATATAAATTTTCACAAATACGTTTTTGTAGATAAAAAATATACTTTTACCAGAAAACAATTGTTAATATATTTGTGATTTTTTTTCACCAAAATATATTACTAAATTCTTTATTTTTATAATACTGTCAAACAATTTTCTTTCTCCATTGAACATCGTGTCTAACTTTTCTAAATATACTGACAAAAACTTTTCAAACATTTTTTTTTTTCATTACTAGAGCATGTAATTTGCTTGCAACTCCTTACGAAGAGAAATAGAAATAATTTTAATGTATAGGCAAAGAGTAGACATGATGACTGAAGATAATTTGGAAAATTAAAATTATATATTTAAAAAATTCTTTTAATGATATTAAGTTAAATGGTATTTTCAAATAAACACTTTTGGTTCTTGAAACTTTATTTAAACCATTTTTTATATATAAATAGCTATTTAAACTGCTTAGATAACCAAAAGTTGTACATTTTAGATTTAGAAGAATAAAAATCAAAATAAATAAATAAAAATACCAAAAAATAATTTTAAATATTTAGAGGATAAAAACATCGTATATACTTTAAGATAAGTAGGAAAAATAATGTAGTATTCATATATTTCATGAGAGAGGAGTTGTGATTTGTTTTAAAACAGTTAAAAATAAATCAAATGATATATTACTATAACAAAGAAATGGAGGATATTGTGATTTTTTTTCTAAAAGGGGGAATATAGTTCACTCTTAACAAATATAAAATTAGTTTAAAAAATTTAAAATTCAAAGTTAATCTTATATTTGTTTTCAGTAGAGTTAAGTCAAATCAAAATAAATGCTAAAAATAGGTTTTGTTTCAGTTAATTTTTAGTATAAAATTAAAGTATTAAATGAGTTAAACTAAATTATTTGATGAGGATGACTTTTTATTTAAAGTTCAATTCTAAATGCAAATAATGCTAAACAATCTTATTAATTTATGAATTTACTTTTTCTTTTCAAATAATCAGTCATATAAAATCCTCCTTTCAACGGGGAAAAAACTATCTACATGAGATAGTTATATAGTTCACAGGTTTTTTTTATTGGGAAAAAAATTAAGAATGACAAAACTCATATAGGACCAAAAATATTCTTTTGCGTAAAATATCAATGACTTGTCCAAATGGAACATATAACTTCTATGATATTTAAAAAGTTTTTTTTTTTCAAAAGTAATCAAAATCACTTCTTTTTGTTAGTTATTCAAGTATTGTTGCTTTTGAGAAACATATATTTGCATTTTTTTTTTCTTTAAAGAACGGGAACAATCATGAGTTGTCATTTTCTGAGAAGCATTGTCTATCTAAACTCTGGAGACGACCCCAATCCAAATAACAGTTACTTTCTCCCAAAGGATGTAAAGCACCTTGCTCTATTCTATTCACAGAATAGGTCCAGTGAGATTGGGAAATAAGATGAATAATTCAGAAGCAATAAATATCATCATAAATCCAAAAGATGAAAAGATGAGACACTAAAACAATCATGCAATCATGATGATCAATTATGAGAAGAGAACTATTATGGTAAGATTTTTTTTTTAATTACTTCAAAGAAATAATTATTTTTTTAAAGTTGTGTTTTAATTTCAATTTTTTTGTAATGACCAGACATTAAATAGAGTTTAAAGTAATTAAAATCTCTAACAAGTAATCACACATTATTTCTCATCTATATATATTTTGTCTGATACAAACTGGCCTAATTTTCAGTTTTGAAAATAAGGCATAAATTCCAAGTCTAATTGCACATACAAATTTATTTAGTGTGCGTGCATTGCATATAAGTTTATGTGGTATAAATGAATCACATAATTGTTGATCTTTATAGCCATATATAACCGTCCCCACATAAGAACTCAAATAGCATAAACATTACATAGTTTTTTTTTTTTTTATTTGCTTTAGAGAATCTCACTTTAAATAATCCAATAGTGGACCCTGGCATGTCTTTTTCCAGTTCATCCCACCTAGACGAAGTCAGCGTACAGTTTCTGATAAGAGACACATCATTTATTCTGTTGGTGCCCATAAGAAAGAGAAACAAAAGCTAGCAAACATTTTGCACTTTGCATTTTGCAATGCCACAGTCACTAATTTGCACTTCTCTGCAATGGTTTCTGCAGATGCCCCATCCCATTCACAACTGTACATCGAACTAATTCTGTGGTGCATAACAAGACTCCTTGATGTCTTAATCGAAAAAAAAAAAAAAAAAAAAATCTACTTAAAATTAAATAGAAAAAAAAAAAAAAAAACACTTCT
>Ga0099824_1003603_pt1 | contig 22629 bp, 9 predicted proteins | sample SiratrowhiteBW_FD_76837 | JGI IMG/M metagenome (GOLD analysis project Ga0099824, IMG submission 76837) | Root nodule microbial communities of legume samples collected from California, USA - Siratro white BW | ecosystem: Host-associated > Plants > Roots > Nodule | place: USA: California... | reverse complement strand
AATGTTTTTATATTTTCAAAAATAAAGATATGGAAATTGTATTTTTTTCATTTTTGTTTTTTTTCTTATATATATTTTGGGAGCTCATTTATTTTTTTTTTTTTTTTTTTTTTATAAAGATTATTGAGAGAAGGTATCCGTCTACATCATGAAAGTGAATAATCTATTTCTAATAATTTTGTTTGTCTTCAAAGAATAAGCTTTCCCGGTTAAGACCAGTCAGTGTGCTTCGAAGCAATGGAAGTGGAAATCTGGAATTAGATTTCAAGTTACATTAGTTCTCACCATAAAAATAATTGCAAATAGAGAAGAGATTCATAGCTACTTTTATCAGTTAGAGTACCCTTCTATACTCTAATGGTAATGGAAAAAAACCAGTTGCATGATTTTTGGTTGCAGAATAATCTCTGCACCTTCTCAAATCTCAATTAGGGTTTGAAATCTTTTAATAACAGGTGATTAATATTTTTTTAGTCTAAAAATGAGATGCATATATGGGGTCAACAAGCAGCTATTGTATAATGCCAAAAGGCACATGGAGCCCTATTCTTGTCGTGACGACACTCCATTCCTTTTGTTTCTATCTGAGAAGTTCACAACTATTATAATTTTAGTTTTCTTTCCCAATAAATTAAATAGTATCATATGATGTACTATATACGTTATGATAATTGCACACACACACAACAAAGTTGGGACTCGGGAGATGGGGCATGCATATTGTTTAGTTGTCCTTAGAAACTATCACCCTTCTATAAAGATGGATCAATTTGGATAAATATATGTACGAACGCCTGCTATATAAATAGAGTTTCATATTTCAAAATGTGTGAAGTATACTCGTAAAAATTTGTTTTTTTTAAAGTCTTTGTTTCTGTACCCTTATTTTCAATTTCATCTGATGTTTATTTGATCTTTTCTTTGACTACTAAATAACAATAGGTTGTCCAGAAATTTGTTACTCAAGTTTGCTGGGTAGGCTTGGACTGGTCTTTGTGTGCGTGAATAGAACTAGAGATTCGGTGTTTGGAACAAGACAGACACTTAGCCATACCTTTCTTGGAAATGAAAGTGAAATGTTTGTGGGGAAGCACGCTTTTCATACCATGTTTACATTTTATACACACATGCCTACACAAACAGGAACAAAAGATATTGACCACTTTCGTTATCTAGCCGTATACCTGGGATGGACCACATAATACTACTACTAACCATCATCTGATATAATCTGCATCTTCTTTTCACTACTTGCTCCATCCCCACTCTCAATTTCATATCATCTTAAACTTTCATCCTACTTCCTATAGCTTCCACGCACATGTTCTATTACTCTTTTTTTTTTTTTTTCTTTCTCTAGGGCAATTTTGGTAATTCTTTTTAGGGGCATACCCTTTTGACCAACATCCTCAGCCTCATGACGACCTTTATACTATATAATATATGGAATATTTTTCCCAGTCTTCTGATTCTCTATACCATTGATGAAGTATGGAAAAAATGTACTTGGATATGTGCACTTTCCCTTGTGACAAATTAAATTATGTGTCGCAATCACATATATATATATATATATATGATATGGTGGGGGTGAAGTATGAAATGTAGGTGGCAATGTATGTATGGATATTTCATACGTAAAGTATGCTATATGACAGTGTTATGATTATCTAAGATTCTGAAGTATCTAACTGAAAATAAGTACACTGACATGGTAATAAATAAAATTAAATGAGAAGTGGTTTAGTACTAGCTGCTATTGTAATGTTGTTGATTTGAAGCTGATAATGTGGTCTCTAGTCCCGAGTCGATGTCATTGCTATGCCTTGCTTCCTGACGCGGATGATGCTACCTCTCTGCTCCCTCAACCCTACCTTAGCTTAGCTTAGCTACCTGCTTCTGCCATCTTCAATGTTTCTCTCTCCACCCTTTCATCCATTGCTACCTACTTATAGTTAACGAAAAGCAGCAAGATATAAATGTACATTTCTTTTTGTTTTATGTGAGATTATAAACAAAAGAATTTCCACGCTTTCTATTTCTAGAAAACAGTTCTAGGGACTTGCTCAATTTATCAATGCACCTTTCGTGCAACCGAAAGCTATTTTAACTTAGAGCCAGGTTCGTTCATTCGGACTTGGGTTGACAATGGTGATCATGATTGAAAATTTGTGCATGCAGGTTTGTTCCACGTGGCGCGAGGTCTCGCGTTCGGATCTGCTGTGGGAGCACCTCACGAGGCGCATCTGGCGAAGGACGTTCCGAGTGAGGGACACGTGGCAGAGGGAGTACATCAACTGTCATCGGACGGCTAGGAACTTCGAGACTGGAAGACTCTCCTCTTCCACCCCGCAGTTTGATCCTTCGGAGCAACGCCGGCACTTGATGTGCCGCTGCCTCACGATTTCCGACAACCGCCTCGCGTGCGGCTATGTAGACGGCTCAGTGCGCGTGTTTGACCTCGTAACCTACGACCACGTCAGCACCTTCCTGTCCGACCACGGCCACCTCTTGGGGCCTTTCTCGCGCTCCGTCTCGGGAATCGTGATCACCGACTCGGACATCACTTTCGCCAGGCTGGACGGGGACATCTACGTGGGCGCTATCAACGTGCATGGGCATAGCCAAGCGCGAAGGGCGGTGTCCGGGTTCGTGATGAACAACGGGGTGTTGGTCGGGTTCGCGGGCACGGCGCGGTGGTGGGTGGGCTTGTTCGCGGGGATAGCGGGCCGGGCCTTTCAGGTGTGGAACGCGGAGAGTGGGGAGCGCGTGTTCGTTGGGGGGTCGTTGACTGACCCGGAAACGGTTATGGGGTGGCACATGCTGACGGAGTTGGTTGACCCGGTGGGGCGCGTGCGCGTGACGGAGGGGGAGTTCGTGGTGGCTTGCACTGGGTTGAGACTAATCTGTTTCAACGCTTGGAACCCGGAGGTTCTGCTGAGGGATGTGATGTCGGCGTCAGGGTTCGTGGTGAGTTCGATGGACGTGAGTGAGGAGGCGTTTGTGGTGGTGGAGCGTGGCGGGGTGGGAACGGTTTGGCGCGTGGGGACGATGGAGTTGATGAGCCGGTTCCGGTTGAGGAGTTCGTGGGTTCGGGGGTTGTGGGGTTGCATGAACCTAGGGTACGTGTTAACCTATTCTCCGAACCCTGCACCGTTCTTGAGGGTTTGGAACATTGAGCAAGAGGAAGGACGGTTGTGTGTGAGACTGTACCTGCGAGCAGGTGAGGTGAATAGCATGGTGGCTGATGAGAGACACGTGGCTATCTCCTCCAATGGCATTAACCTATTGGATTTTGGGGTACAGGATCCTTAGCCCTAGACTTAGAGAGTTAGGTTTAGGGTTAGGAACTAGGAGTGTACTCTGATGCTATGTCCTCCCATTCATTCTAACTTTCCATTCCTTTTTGTACCTATTTCACAAAAATCTCCTCCATTGTTACTCTTATTATTTTATCAGTCTCTCTCTTCATCCTAGGCATGTTCCTATTTGATTGTTTGGTGAGTACTTAGACAAGCATGGGAATCCACCATGCATGTGCTCATTTGGATATTCGAATGTCAAATTATTTATGTTATTGCTATTGATTTTTATTATGCTCTTTTATATTTTAATCTTAGTATTTATTCTTATACTATTTGTCTGCTTTAGAATTTGTGTGTTTTCTATTAGTTTTCTTATATCTAATCTACAACTTATAATTAGGTTATAATATAATATATTTAAGGGCGTGGGTGTGTGCTTTATTTTATGTATTACTTAGTCTTATATAATGTTGTAAAATCAATATTCTTGTTACATTTTTTTTCCTTTTACTTAAAAAATGTCATTTTTGTTCTAACAATGGTTACGTCTTATTTTATGTGCTAATATTATTTATGGGTAATTTTCGTTTAATATTTGATTAGTTGCATATTTTATTCATAAATAATGACAAGTGTTGATGTCTTTTGTTTATTGCTCAAATCAATGTAATTCCATTCATATTGAGTTAGCTTACTGACTAATGTAATGATTATCAAAACTTTCCATTTAATCAAAATTAAAGATAAATTTTGTTCTGATTCATCTCGTGTTATCACGCCACTCCATCTGTACGTGTTCGCAAATAATTAAAAATTTCAATCGGGAAATATAAAAATAAATTTGATTAGGTAATGATGTCATGACTTTTTGTTTCTTATACATGCTTTTTTAGTTACCTTTGTCGAATAGTTTTTTAAAATGAAATTATTTTAACATCTTTTCCAATTCGAGGATGGCAGAGATCTGAGAAAATTTTGATAATGACTTTTGACTTAAAAAATCTTAGTCACAAAACTAAAATGTAGTCTCTATTACTTTCTCAAAAGAAAAAGAAAAAAACCCAATAGATGTCACTTAAAATGCCAAGAACCTTCTTTAACTTGTTATCTTTTTCTCCACTCTTTGCATTAGCTGAAGAATAACATACAATTCTTATTTGATCTTTCATACAAAACCAAAGAACCTTTTTACAATTTTTAATACTAATTTACCGAAATAATCTTTATACCTGTTTCAAGAAGCTAAGATAATCTTGTTAATCTATATTAATACATAAAAGAATACTAATTTCTGTTTTTTTAAAATATAAAGGATTATAATTAATCCAATGGAAAAAAAAAGAAAGAATTTTACAGGATTTAAAGGATGTATTGTTTAATACATTTTTAAGATACTATATGAGGACCAGACCTGAATCTTTAATGTTGGAGTCATTATTGTCCTTTAAATTGGTTTAAATTCACTGTTTTAATAAATGAAGAAAGCAGCAACTTGCACTTTTTGTGTGTTTGTGCATGGGAGGGAATGGATCACCTGCAGAGATTGCTCATAAAGTCAATTGTTATATTTTTTACAAACATCCATGTTATATTTTTTAGAAGTAACTGTCATTTTAAAATTGCTCATAAAGTCAATTGTTACAGACTTTAGACACTTCAGCAACAAATGGTTCAATTCCTTCATCTCCTTTAATCTCAACCTAACCAATTTTTAACACATAGTTTAAGTGCTAACAAATTTATACATCATGATTGGAGCAAAAAATCTATTGAAATGACTCTAAAGTGACAGAAAATGGCGCCATAATGTTGATCATATGCATTCTCTAAAAGCAAAATGGATAATTTACATTTTAGGCACAATTAGCTTGTAAATGAAGGTATCTTATAGGTGATTTTACTTAACAGTTAAAGTCATTCAGTATAAATTTTGAAGATTAATGTGAGTGAAAAATATGTTTCAAACTAGCACTTAAAATACTTTCAAATTTCTTGTAACACCTAAGTAAAGCAAAACAACATTATTTCATGCATAATGTAAGACAGTAACATTTCAAAAGTCCTTTCTGTTTAGGAATTTGTTTTTGTCCTAAGTTGAGAGCAGCAAATCAAAAAGTATGAACATATATCTATCCCAAAAACAGTAAAAGAACCAAACCAACATCCAAATATAAAGATTTGTCACACATGAGACATTAAAAAAACTTGGTCTACTGTTTAACACATCATGATCACGTATTCAAAGTACACCATATATTATTGTTAAAAACTTGACTCGTTGGTCATAAGCATGTTTCTATTAATTCATTACAAACACTGTTCACTACATAGGGTTGAATAAATGCAAAAAAGTCGCAAGTGCAAGTGTTCAGAGAAAAAAATATTGGAGTTATAGTTATGCAAAATGACTAAAAATGTAAAGGAGAAAATTCTTTATTAGGCATTTTGAATATATGATAAAAATGAATGAAGGACAAAGTGAGATAGACAGATGATGGTAGAGTCTAGTACTGCTCTCTAGTCCCTAGTCTCTCCTGCTTCTATGTTTGACGATGCTTTTCTTCTGTTGTCTGTTTTTCTGTCTGTTTCTGATACCGTAGCTAGCTGCTGCTGCATGCTACTGCTGCATCCATCCCTCAGCTTCTTAGCTAGGTAGCCCTGTTGAATTCTCATATAAAAAGTATATATTTTTGTATATATATTTTGCTGATAGTGCAGAACATTGGCTGCACCTTCGATGTTCTCTCTGTGGACCTCATTAATTTGAAGCTTTAAAGACTCAACGCGCATGGCATAGATGGATTGAGAATGGAATGAAACTATTCTGACCATGTCTTTCCACCTTGTTCATCTCAATATCAAACAAAATTATGTCGCATTTGACTCTTCTACCAGTACCACTTGATCAATGAATCAATGAGTCACTTTATGACTCATGCATGCTGCCATTCAAATAAATTTTTCTTGGAATTTTAAGATGGTTTTTGAATTTATCAAGGCTTTTGTCGGTTCTCAGTTAGGTCCATTCAAATCCGGCTTAAAAAGTAAATTCAGATTCACGTGTTTTTGATTCCTCATGCTAAGTGTGATTGGATGTTAAGATGGTGCCTAAAAATTAGAAAAGCCAGACTTCGGTTATATTCACATACCTACCTAACATTATTTCAAATCTAATTTTCTAAAATTTACTTCGAAACATGGACTGCATTAACTTTTCCAACGGTCCATAATAATTCTTTTGATTTTTTTTTTCGAAAAAACAAATACAGATAATGAGTTGTAATTTTCTTATTTTTCTTAAATTTCTTAAACTTTAATGGAGAATTATCAACAAGCTGGTGGAAAAAACAAGTGGAAATCAGTGTCAAACATATTTTGAACTATAAAACAATTAACATCGAACATCTTTAACCTACCTAGGAAGATTGATAAACGAAACATTGATAATTGAGATGAGGGAGTATTGGACAAACCAAGAGAATCGACCATAATACTATTTTTGTGTATAATCCAGAAAGTTTCATTGTTTAGAAAAACTATGAGGAAGACTTTAATCTATTCAAATTTTATAATTTATAAAAAATTATAATATGAAGTGTTTGAAAAAAAATTATAATATTGATCTATAATTTATATAAAATAAAATTATTTATATAATTTTACCATGTCCATTTTCAAATTTTTTATAGTAGAAAGGACATGAGGAGAATTGGGAATGACTTTTTTCACATTTCGACATAGGAATGTTCATTCTTACTTAATAATGATTTCTTCAATTGTACTTGAATCAGAACTTGTTATCAAAATGTAGTATAAGATTTGATAAAGACTTACACGAAAAAATAATGAAAAAATTAGACCAAGAATTTACAATTATATAATTTTTTACATGTACAGTGCATCAATAAATCGTAATTTATAAATTATTCTTTAACCATGTTTGAGATGAAAACATATCTATGTATGCAAAGTAGTTTAATATAGGTGATAAGTTGTAGAATGATACTTTAAATAACAAAGTTCAAAATACCTCTTCTTAGAAATCCAATTTAACTAGCATGTCATATAAATGATCAGATTGATTTGAAGAAATTTTTTTATTCTCGAGAGTTGATCAGGTGACAATTTATAGATTATACAAATTAATATAAACTAGATGGTAATATACAATTTAAATTTATAAGACTTCAAAGCTAATTTGACACACCTGACTGGAATCTTACAATATAAATGTTAAAATAACACAAGTACAACCAATGTAGCCTAAAATTTGTTAAGGAAATTTTTTGTCATGCAAAAATTTGTGTTTACATAACACAATATAGTAACACTTGTATTACAAGCATCTTATGGCATAATTGTCTACAAGAATTGCGTCAGTCTTCTGAATGCTTGTGGAACCATCGAAATTTTAGAGTAACATGTCTGAAAAGTTTGACTCCTTACGTGTGCACAAGCTTCTACAGTCTACAGTCATTCACCTAAAACATTCCAAAGGTCAAATAATAGTATAAGGATTCTTAAAAATTAAGATAAACCAAGATAATAATTTCATTGAGTAGTTACTCAATAAACTCCAATAAAATAAAATATTAACCATAAAATTAACTCAATTACTGAAATAAGTTAAAAAAACTTATTCTAATGTAAATATTATAAATTATAAATGACCATCATAAATCAATAAAAATATTTAAACACCCCTAGTTACTATTGTAATTCAGAAGATTGTTTGATCTTAATATAGTATTTGCTTGTGATTGCTATCTTGTGCACTATTTGCTAGCTGACTAAACTAAAAAACTATTTCATTGTTGAAATCATCTCATGCTTGATGGCAAATCATAGAAATTAAACCCTAGTGCTTTTTCAATTAATTTCTCTTGCACCTAAAATCACAGTCAGATCAGACCTTCAAGTAACCAGTGATATACAGTACATGCATAATTTACACTTATAAACATGCAAAACCAATCTTTGTATCAAGAGATAAAAGGCAGAGTTAAGGGAAACAATCCAAATCCAATTGATCACGGCATGATGATAAGAGAGACTCAGGCTAACAAAAGACAGCAAACGTAGATGTAAAGATAACAGAAATTCCATGAATAAACTCAATTCAAAGATCAGTTACCAATAAATTCTCCTCTAACATCCCATGGACGATTTTCAAAGGACTTCCCAACAATATTGCCTTTTTTATTGATCACTCCCTCTTCAGTGCAGTAGTGTGGAAAATAATCGTAGAATGTTTTGCTTCCTAGTTCATCAACTCCATTAAAGAGAAAGTTTCTCAACAAATCCTAGTATAAAACCAAAAGTGAGCATCTGTAGTACTAAACTGGAAGGAATTAAACAACCACAAATTTAACCTACCTTGGCAAGAGTGTCCCCGATCAGCTTCTTCAAAACGCCTTGTCCTGGATCCTACCTCCAAATATGTCCATGAATCAGGTCCATTGTAAAATTGAATTTGAAATAGACTATTCATTCTAAACTCTCAAGTGCCGATTGGATTGACTGTCCAGTTTTGATAGTTCAAACTTCAAAACTACACTTCAAACTTATTTGCCAATTTTATTGTCAAGATTTGAATGCGGAAAACAGATTTCAATATTGCTATATAAATAACAAGGTAGCCCTCTTCAAGATATCACAAGCACAATCATCTACCGTATTATTATCATCTAAATTATCTTCAACTAATGCTAAATGAGTGTAGATCCTTGGTTAATTAGAAAAACCTAGACCAATTATACCTATGACAAATATGTGTTATTGTGGACAGATTACCAATCATATTTGTGATTGGCTGTCAAAAAACATTAGAAAATGTGAACTACCTTTTCAACTCTCCATGTCAAGTATCTATGTTGCGCTTCAAGATTGAGCACAATCTGAGATTCATCTGTCTCTTTAACTGATTTGCTTATCAATTCCAACCATACCTGCCAGGGTCAGTCATGAAGATAAATAAAAATTGCACTTGTACAAGGTCAACTATATATTTTATAAAAATATGAAAGGTCATTGATAAAGTTTATCATGATGTTGGGGTCATTACCTTGTAATAATCCCTAAATGCGGAATACAGGATATCATATTTTTCTGGGTTTGAGGTAAACTTTGTCCAGATGACAATTGGTGAAAAAAATTTTATAGACTCACTTGTGAGCTTCCCTCCCCATGGAAACAGCTGCATGAAGTCTGTGTTAAGTCAACACACTAGTTCCTTTAAGAAAGAAATCTATAATTTACAGAACAACATAGACATATCTATGAGGACTTTTATGAATCAATTCAAAACAGAGAAATTGTAGTAAGAGGAGTACATATAGTTTGAGAACAATGCATCACTCGTGTGGCAAATCAGATCAAAAATTTTTCACATTGTTATGCTGTGTTTGAGTGATTAACTGTTTCAAAACTGAAAATACTTCTACCAATAACTCTAATAATTTGCCTTAAATATTTGCATTTACCTGAGTATATTTAAGGCCAAGAGGAATTAAGCTTTTAAAGTACTTATCCTTGTACTCATGCTGATTGATGATATCATGCAAGGGGTTAAGGTCCCTGGCATAATAAATTCAAGGTTAGTGCTCTGCATTACATACACTGATTTGTTCTTATATAATATTTGAACCTATTAATAGCACAGTTGAAAACCTTTATCAAAGTACCAGTGATATATACGTGAACAGATGCTATATTTCTAAGGTTAAGGTGTAAATAATATTGAGGAGAACTGACTGTCACAATGATTTTTCATGGACTTGTTTTATGCTTTGTTCCTAGGTAAAGCACGGTCTTTCTCATTATGTTATTTTGGCTAAGTCTCAACTCCCGTAAAGCACATGCACTGACAATATGACTAAGGACACCTAAATTGTGGAAGAATAATGCAACCTAAAAAGAAAAACTGTACTTAGATGGGCACTAAAGAATTCTTCTACAGTTGAGTAGGTGGTAAATTCTAGTAGATATGCAGCTCATACACAAAATCCTTTACTATTTACTGACCAAGAAAGACAAACTCTTCTCATTTATTACAATGGTTGCACCAAATAGTTCTTTATAAGATAGATCACAACGAGTCAATACCATCCAGAAGCCTCTATAACTGTCGATTATAAAGCTACAATACATAAGAAAATGAAAGCAAAGGCCAATATGCATAAAACAAGGATGATTTTGGTACATATAATGTAACTTAATTTCAAATAGTCAATCAAATACACCAATGCTAAAATCAACTACATAGTACTGACACCTTGTGACAGATATAGCCAGATTTATTGAACTAAGGTTTTAGGGTTCTTTGTTTACAAGACCTCATTCTAAAGAGAATAACAATTATAAAACAAGCACCGAAACTTTGCAAGCAAAGATCTGTGACCTTTATTATGCTGCTGATTAGGGCTAAACTTCATCTTCTTCAAGGATCACAGAAAAAAAGTAGCAAAACCAAAGGGCTAGAGTAAAACAACTACAATTTTCTGGCTTAAAGTAATATTGGTATGTGAATAATCAGGAATATACCATAAAAGAGACATGAACATATTATACAAAAGAATGAAGCCTCTCTTCAAGTGACTAGCGAAGAAAGTTTACACTTAACGAAATATGGTATTTTCTTTTAACAAGTTCAATCAAATACCTGCTACTCAGACTAGTTGATACTTGATAAACCCAATTTAGTGAGTATTAATAGGCAGTAAAACATACGCATTAACTACGCCCAAATGAAGACATAAAAGTTCTATGTTATGTACCACCTGAAAGAATATATCGCATAGATCAGAGGCTATTTTATGTTTTAAAAAACTGAATGATTCACAACAAAATTTCACAATGCAAAGCATACAAAGACAGTTTTCATAATTAGTTCTAAACTCTTCTTGGATGAAAACAATATGCATCACAATGCATAAATTTCCATAAGTTGAAATGCAGCTCAGGAATAAGTTCAAAAATTGAAAACACAGTCCACATTGTAGACTTTTCCACAACGAAAAGTGAAAAAGAAAATGGAGAACATCCTTTATATAAGTAGATTGCAACAGTGGAAGAAGTTGCTAACTTACAAGACAACAATGTTTGATTTTGCAGAGGTGAAAAAGTTAGCACAAAATATGGGGACATCATATTCTGCTTCAGGAAAGACAGTAAAATCAAAAACCTGCATAAGTTCAAGAAAAAACAAGAGGCAGTGAGCATATCGTAAAACAATTTCCGGACAGGACAAAATACAGAAGAACACTTCAGCAATGATATGACAATTTTTTTCTTGTATCATTTTTGGACAAGGCTGAAGTTCAAGTTCAGATGAAGATGGAAAAAAGTATGGACTAGGCTGAAATCCAACACATAAAATTCAAATGAGGAGGATCCAGAGATACAATAACAACTAAGAAATAATGAATATCTCGGCCACCTTTGTTTTCCCAATTAAGAAATTACTATAAAATAACTGCAACACAGTTACGAATGAAATTGTTATTATAGTGATTTAACTAGCAAGAAATGCAAAACAAGAAACAGTGAAAGGCATTAACTTTGAAGTCTGATTAAGAGGATATATTGTGTAGTGAAGTCAGCAAGTTTTGAAATGATTAGTGATGTCACAGACATTTTAAATTAAAATAATGGACAAGGGATTGTCAGTTTTGTGGAAACTACAGTATTTCAAGAATCATTGAGAGAATAGGGGTAAAAAAAGAAAAAACAAAAAAACTTCAAATAACATTTACCTACACATTGTTCTGTATTATACTAATAATCCTAACTAATTAAGAAAACAGGTCATAAAACATTAAAAAGTTGGAAACTAAGAAATCACAAGCTCTAAGGTAATTTCTAACATACTCTAAAATTCGAAGATAGTACAATATTGATGTTATGAGATATTCAGACAAGAGTTATACCTCCTAAGGATCAAAGCTTGCATGTTGAAACAGATACAAAAAGGATGCTTACTAATTTTGTTGACATGCATTATTTTAGATGAAGGATCCTTTATAGGTAAAGGCAAAATAAAATTGAGACTGACAGAAATAAATTCATACAAGATCAAACTTTGAAATTGTTATGGCTAAAATAAATTACCAGGTACTGCAAAGGCAGTAGTAGAAACCAACCATATATCAATTTGTATTAGAATAACATAGTACAGGGAGAAACTGATTTCATTATGAATGAGGGATTACAAAATTGATTTTACTACAGTAAGCGAAGCTTCAAGTATTTATACCTACAGAGATGAGCTAACCGTGCTAGTAAACTAACTAACTATAGTAGAGGAGGTAAATTGTAGTAGGGATAACAAACTGTAACTAATGGAGTTAGCTAACTAACTATAACAAACTGAGATTATGTTACATAGATCTAAAAAAGAAAGAGATACAATTGAGTAACGAATATACCCCACTACACCCATGCAAGCTCAAGAGGGGTGGTGAGCATGAGAATCTACAACTTTGAGCTTTAACCAGAGTCACGAATAGAGTAGGAGACAAGACTTTGGTTAGAACATCAACAACTAGACATGAAAAATCTACATTTTGGTAGGCAACAACGTTTTCTCGAACAAAGAAAATATTTATTTCCATATGCTTGGTGCAAGATTGAAGAATAGGCTTGTGGGCTAAGGTTAAAGTGCTCATGTTATCACAAAGTATGTGAAATTCAAGTTCAGATGATAAAGTTTGAATCAAAACAATTTCAGCAGTGGTGTGTATGCCATATTGTGATACTCTGCTGGAGTGAGCTTCCATGTTGGTGTGTAAATGGAAGTATGCATGAACCTTGTTCCAAAGCTAACACAATGACTTGCACCAGAAAACACGAGTGAGCATTTCTCTAGACATGGAAGGCTGGAGCCACAAGAGGAGAAGTTGATTTGTTGACACCAAAGGAGATAATTCCGAGTCAAGCTTTTCAGAGATTGAGTGAGAAAAAGGTAGTTGTCGCCATTGTTGGAGGAGGAGAAGAAAACTAGGGTTAGAGATGTGGACTGTTTCACGCTCTGTGTATCAAATTAGAACAACAAAGTAGGTAGAGAAACTGACTTCACTATGAAGGAGGGATTACAAATTTGATCTTACTATTGTAAGCTTCAGCTGTTTATAACTATACAAAGATGAGCTAATTATGCTAGTAAACTAACCATAGTAGATAAGCTAACTGTATTAAGGAAAACAAACTGTAACAAACAGGGTTTAGTTAAGCTAACAAACTATAATAAAATGATATGTGACAGGGACTAAAAGAACACCTGCATTGTTTCTGTCTCAATGATCAAACTCCTTAGAAGCCTAATTTTGGCAGCTTCAAATGATAGCATACTAAACATTCCTTTACCATCCTTAGAATTCATGAAACTGAACTTTTCCTAGCAAGAAAACAACAAAAATGTACAATTAAGATCTAAGCACACAAATAATGATGGCTAACAAAGCAGAGGAACACAGAACAACAAGGGACAAAAGCCACAACTGAGATTTTGGAAAATAAGTACGGTTCAGTTAAACTAAATTTAATACCAAATATAAAAATGAAATGGAAAATTAAATAACTAAAGAACAGGAAGACAACAAGAGTTAATGGCTTTTCCACTGTTTGACTATCAGAAGTGGAAAGTTTATGATTGGAATAACGGACCAAATCCTCAAAAAGGTAACCCAGATTTAAAACACGAGGACACGGTATGACACATAATCATAACAAAACTCCTTTTCATCTAAATTTTCCTTCCAAATTAACTGGAATATGTTTTCTAAATATTATTGACCAAACCAAAGTGATTGTTTACTTCATTTATGTATAGTGCTAACAAGATCAACGAGTGTGTTTCAAACTTGTTGTAGTTGTTTGGCATACATACTAATGTATTGCTGGGTTTATCAGTTACCAATTAAGAAATCTGCAGCACTTGCAATCTATCACTGTCAAACATGGAATTGTGCACTGAGTTCTGCAATAAAAAAGAATTGAGACCGTAACTTATTGAATCGTGCAGTTTTAAAGGTTTCACTTTTTACTGTTAAATTTAACGTTCCCCTACTCGATTAAGCAGTTTTCAGCATCATAACCATTGGGAAGGCAATGAAGAGTTCACTAGACAACATAATAAAAATCTAATCAAGCACGAATGATCCCCAAAAAAATCCCAGAGATATAAAATTAAAGGGGGCATAATCAAACAAAAAATCATTGAGAAAAAAAGATTACAAATCACCACATCTTGAAGCCAGATCATTAACCCCATTTCAGCAGCACAATGCCATCCAATGCATGGTAACAGTATCTGCATTTTGAGCAATAACCCAGAGAACTTGTTTTAATAGAGCAGTTCATTAAAAAAAAGTTCTCTTTTTCCCCCTTATATTGGTTATATACAAATGCCTCACTAAGGTAGCATTTGGTATATGTTCAAAACAGAATGGAATGTTCAGTGCTCCTTCATTTCACACATTTGTTGTACCAAAATGTTACTTCTTAACTTCAACTCACAGTCCTGTTAAAAATGAATCCATATACCATGTTTTATCCATTCCAACAAATCTACACAAACCATTCCTAAATTCGGTTTCAAGTTTACTGCAACTAGAAAGTCATCCAACATCACAATTGGAAAAACCTATTCATTTCCACCTCAAATAAAGTTCTAAAAACTACAAACTACAAATTCCACACTAACCCTAACAAACCATTGTAATCTCAACACAATCTCCACAAGAAAAATAGCATAATTAAAAAAAAAAAAAAAAAAAAAAAAACAAAAAAAAAAAAAAGAAAAAAAAAAAAAAAAAAAAAAAAAAAAAAACCTGCAGAGGTGAAGGGGTCAAGTGAGTGTGGCGTCTGGTTTCATCCAAAGCAAACTCAACAAACTTGTGATAAGATACCGACAAACTTCGTATGCAAGTACTCCTCCTACTCCTCCAGTCACGTGTGTAAGTGGTTACTGTTTTCAACGGAGAAAGAAGCGAACTTTGCAGAGAAAAGGTTGAAGAGGATGAACCCACAATTCTAAACTCCATTTAAGTTAAGCTTGTTTTGCTCTCAATCACTCATAACTCTAAAGTTCACTGCTTGTAACATCCTCGGTTTACCGTTACAGTTTGGAACTCCGACAGAGCCACACGTGCTGCTGTTCAGCAACTGCCATTCTAGTTTTAGCAACCTTCATATGTGGGCCTACACTTCACACGTATTTACAGCCCGTGGGCCTCCTCGTGTGGCCCAAATTATAATGCCTCCAAAGTCCATTACTCCCTCATGTCTCTCTCACTGTCTCTTCTGAGACACACTTCAATTTCAATTACTCACTGAGAAACAAAAAACTGTAATTGCCAATGATGACTAAAGTTAAAAATCAATTTTGCTCTGGTGGTGGATAATTAGTTACCATTGAAGAGTTTTCATTTGTTCGTGGTGAGGTTCTGTGAATGAAGTTCAGAGATATGTGTTGTGGGGTCTCAAGTTCTGCAATGATCTTGTAGAGTTGATAATTACCAATTTAATAATCTACAAAGAAAATAAAAATAAATAACTTTCCATTCCTGAAAATCATGTTTTTTTTTTGTGAAAAAACATAATTAAATTGATTCCTGAAAATGTTAAACTCGTGAGAATAAATTTTAAAATAGATATAGACATTTTATTTAAGATTTCTGGAAAACTTAAAACTTATGTTTATAACTAAGATTTCAATGCAGTAAAAAGTAATAAAGATGGTGTTTTAACACTAGTAGGTTAGATAGAAAGAGATTATATATAGACATGTAATTATACTCATCAAGCTCAGTCCATAAAACTTGGTTTGGACTCATGTGGGTCCTAAACAATGTGTAGACTAAATAATGTCTGTAAAATCAAAATAAGACCAAAATATTGATAAAAAAAAAAACTATTGACGGGTCCCATAAATCAATTCTAAAAAATAAAATAAATATTATGAAAATTAGTTATCTTAAAATTAAATCCTATTTTAATTATAAATATATCAAATTCGTTGATTGATAATTTTACTTATTATGTAAGTTATGTTTATAATTAAAGAAATAAATATTATGCAAATATTGCAAAAAAAGGTTGATAAAAAAGCACATATAACACTGATGATATAAATTTATAAATATAAAATAGATAACTATAGTTTAGTTCAAGAAAAAAAACATAATTTTTTTAATAAATTTATATTTTGAAATAAAAATAAAGTTTGAAATAAATAAAAATAAAGTTTGAAATAAATAAAAATAAAGTTTGATGGATTTCAATGAGTACAACTCACATAGACACTAGTGTAAAGTATTATTTATAACCTTAAAAAATGCACTTATACTAATCACGGATTTTATTATTGATGTAATCGATTTCATTATTGATGCGAGAATCTTACCATGAATAGTATCAAACACTTTTGTAAACTTTTGAGTCTTAAGATGTATTCTAATCTTAATAAGTTCTCTGGTCTAATTTACCAAAGTAGTTCTTATGTAAGTTTGACAGCATAATTCTTATTTGTTTTACATTTTATTTATCAGATTGATACAAAATAGTTTAAAAACAAGGTTAGAAGAAAGTAACTAGAGTGGCTATTTGCAAGATTTTTGAGTATATTACTAATAGTATAACCTAAAGGTCAGAATTTGAAGCTGCCTGTTCCCAAACACAGCCTTTTAAGAGTTACTGAAACTGAAACAGGAATAAATTTGGCTTACTTTGGGTCACCTACTGGGGCTAATGCCCCTAGCATGAACCCTTATACCTACACAATGTTTATTCACCAAGTAATGTCATGGCACTGCCCCTTCTGATGGTGCAGTTTTTGTTCACACAACAAGTCATTTGTCCACTTTCCACCAGCTTCAACATTTGGCCTTAAAGTTAAAAACTGCCACAAACCTGCACAGTGTGCAATGAGCTGCAATGCAAAACAAGTTTGACTCTGACAATTTAGAAAGCTTGGAATATTGCTTATTCAGTTCAAGTTTAACAGTATAACCCTCTGATTAAATGTATCACTTATGGCATAACTTTATGGTTAACAAAGTTTAATTTTGGATCCACTAATAGTAACTTCTTCCCTTGTGCTTGCTATCACTTGTTGGCATCCTATGAACCACATTGCCATTTGTTTTTATGCCTAACACCACTGTTTCAAAGATGCCTTGTCAGAGCCTCTCACTTGCTCTCACTCACTCACTCAACCAAGACATGCATGTAGATTTGTGAATTTAGTGTGAAGATTGAAGAAGTTTCTTGCTTTGATCCCCTTGAAATAAGGAACAATGAGCAATAAATTAGTCCTCAATTCCATGCAAAAAGCAAAGACACAAGAAGAAAAACACAACCCATATTAGCTCAAGTTTGAAAATAAAGATCAGATTCCACAGTTACCCACTTCTAGCTAAGAGAGTGGTTAGGAGATAGCGTTGATTTAGAAGCTCCCTGGCTGGCTGTCATTGCATTGTTTGCTTTCCCTCTCCATCTTTCTGTTTACCTTTTACTTCCTTGTTTGTTTCTTATGTGGATGTTGTTTAAAGCTTTTATCACAGCATACTTGTGCTAATTTGGAGATCACAAATCATTATTATGTTAATTAATTATATATCCTAGGATAATCATGCACCATTAATTAATGACCACAACACTTTTTCTTTGAGACAATGAGAAAAAGAAAGTACTACACGAGGAGAGATACCCCATTGGACGTACTTTTGAGCAAATTGGGCATGATATCCAGTGCTGATCTTTGGTTTTTTGTCTTTTACCAGGTTTGTGTACTTTGGTTCTAAAGTTACTAAACTAGTGTTTTTGACATTCTATGATAATAATTTCTGGTAATTCTGGACCGTCATAAATATCCTTGGCATTTAGTAAAAAAATTAAAATAAAAAAATAAAAGAAATACTTACCTGTATTGGTAATTCTATTTTTCTAAAAGTTGCATCAGTTTAGTAATTTTAAACGTAAACGAAAGAAAAAAAATCTTCTATCTTTGTACACAAAAGACGTGTATTCTTTTTCGGATTTCACATGGGGGACATTGAGTTTATCAAACATTTAAATTAGGTTTTAACCGAAATAAACTGTCCAATTATTGCTTGACACATGGAAGGAAATAGTTGACTTTTATAAGAATTAATTATTCCAAATGATAGATAATTTCCAATTAATTAATAGTATAAAAACTATATACTATATAAATAACCCTTTACAACAATAATTAAATTTGATGAGATGAGCTGCACTTCACTGTGACAGCACCACCTCTGTTTTTGTTTTCTCTAACCAAACAAACAAGATCAGCCGGATTAGAAAAAGATGCCAATTTGACCCTTTCTTTATATGTTAATAAGCATCACATGATTCTTCTTTACCACCATTAAAAGTTTCTATGATATTGGATATTGAATAATTCAGCTTTCAAACTATTTTTCAGTTAGCAAGTATGTTATGTTATATACATGATCTACAACAATAACTTTGACAATCACAAAGTGGTAAATGATAAAGAAAACAAGAACCCAATAGAACATAAAGTGGAAAAATGAAATTGTTTATAATGAGATTAACATTGGACCACAGTTCACATATGATTGGGTCTATAATTGAAGTGTGTATATGTTGACGTATGGTGATGACAATGGTAGAATGTTTGATACACATACTAACTTAAGTAGCTAGTTGACTAATTAGAATGTGGCCACAAGTTTACAAGAACAAAGTACAAAGAATAGTTGTGGGAGGGAGATGAAAAAAAAAATGGTGAAAATTTTGGTGGCAAACTTTAAGGCCATTTTTTTGTTGTAGTTTTGCACTTATCGAGTTGCTAAGAGCAAGAATAGGGAACAGTACCTCCCTCGAGTGTGTCCAAGGAACAAGTCCAACCCAATAAAAACAACCCCTTATGACACACTCTCTCTAAATTGCAGTGTGGTGGGATCCACTCTCACCACACAAACCCTAATTAATAAATCAAATGTCAATTTCAAGCACCCTAACTAGATGATATTAAATTTTATGCTTTCTGTCTCAAAGGAATTGGTGCTCTGCCTTTGTGGGAGAAAATCCAACCCCGTCAGACATTTCAATACTCATTGCCTCACCATCATCTCAAACAAAACCCTTCTCACCTTTTTCTTTGTTGCTATTCAAATTCACATCAATTTTTTCCCAAGTGGAAAACACAAATTTCTGTAGCGTCCCTTTTTTATTCCTATGTCTCTCTAGCTAGGGAAGGCAAAACTTTAGTCACTACTTTAAACATTTGGTGGAGCATCATTCACCCTCTCCTTTCCTTTCATTGCCATTTTTTCAAACCAAACCATTCATCACCAATTTTTCTTTCCACTTCTGCTTCCCCAAATGCACTGTATGCATGCCAACAAGGGGAAATCAAACTCCATCATCTTCTTGTCTTCAAGTTCATACAGCATCTTTCTTAGTTTCCTCTAACCAAAGTAAATCATTGCTCTAATCTGCATTGATTAATGAATAAATAATCAATGATTCGTAGGTCACATTGGCATTAGCAAAGATAAATTTAATAAAAAAAATTGAAATTATGGTATCACTATCAAGGAAATTGTCATTTTAATAAGGAAAAGGCAATTTGTTTTTGTGTCATGTCATGAGAGTGAAATATTGGTAAAAGATACCTAGCGGACTAAAATTATTATACTTTAAAAACTAAATTAGTCCATCAGTTTTATAGTTAAACTAAGTGAATGAAACATTTGGTCGAATAAGTTCAAGGCATAAGTCAAATTAAAATGAATAATTTAACCAAATCTTGAAAACCAATGGAATCCAAAGCTTTGCTTGGAGCGTTGGAAAGGGAAAGAATGCTACAAAAATATACAGTGATCTGATGCTATATATCTATGATCATAGGCATAGAGAGTCAACTCTGGCTTGATATTGTACTTAGTTATGTATAGTTTAAAATGTAAAGTTTTCAACCTTATCAGTGCACTTGCCAGCTATTAATGTATACTGGTATAATACACATGCATTGCAGTGTCTTGTCCCATTTTGCAGTGCTTTTCATATTACTTTTTGTAATATTTTCAACTCATAAAGAACAAGAAAAATGTAGTTCAACACTAATACATAATAATATGTATATCGATTTGGTACAAAATGATCACATAATAATAAGTTTGATATAAAATTCATGTGATTTTTTGAACTCAAAAACAGAAAACTACCTCTTATAAGATACGGAAACATTTATTATTTGTAGCCTGAAATGAAGCATACTCAATAATAAGATACGCCAACGTAGTTATTCAAGGGTTGTGGTGTGCATAGGTACCCCATATTTAGAGTGGTAGGGTGAACAGATAGATCAGAGATTTGTGACGAAACAGGGAGGGTCCCATGCAGAGGTGGAGATTCATACTTGAGTACTTGACTTTAACATCTCATAAAAACTTTTGAAAAATGGAAAACAATAATATCTTTTGACATCCATTTACAACTTCTTGTAACAATTAAATATTATATTTTACTAGTAAAGTAAAAATATTATTGATGGTGAAGAAATGATATAGATGATTGAGTGAAAAATGGTCCAAAGTGTCGTCCAGAAAAAAAGCAGAAAACTTCTGCTTAGAGTGTGTGACTATTCAAGCAAAATTTGAAAGGTGAGGAGAACTCTTTTTCTCCTCTCTCTGATCCACAACGGTCCTGAAGAGATACAAGGAATTGGAAAGAATGCAAACAACAACAAAAACAAGAAACACCAAATCTGCTGAACCCGAAACCTATATAGAAAAGCAACAAGAGGAAAAAAGCACCACATCGGTTCCAGTTCTCTGCTTTGGACCTTTCTCTTGGCCCCTTCTCTCTCCTCGATACTCACAACAGCACAACCTCTCTCTCTCTCTCTCTACATGCACACAACAACTCCAACCACAACAAAAAACAACAATCCATCGTAGTAACAAATGAAAACGGTCTCACCCTTCACAACTTCACGTTTATTCATTCATTGTTTTCCAAAGTCAAAATACACCTCTCTTTTCAAACAGATAAAACCCCACCCTTTTTATTTTATCATTTTACATGTTGCCAAGTATTAACATTTTTATTTACAAAATTTATGGGTCTAGGATTATTTGAGAAAATCTAACGTTGGTGTCCCACATCAATATTGTTTCAACTTTCACATGCCACACTTTCTTCTTAAACCCACCACTTCCTCTTCCACCAGCTAGCTAGATAAAGCTCTCTCTCTCTCTTTCTCATTATCATCTTCTTTTCTCACTGTGAATGGTGGTGGGAAGAATGGTGCAGGAGCAGCAGCGGGGAGAGCAAGAGAAACGGCCACGGTTCTTCATAAACGACAACGTAGACATTCTTCGGGAAATCCTGAAACGACTCGACGGTCCCTCGCTGGGTGTGGCGGCGTGCGTGTGCCGGCTGTGGTGCAGCCTCACGCGCAACGACGACTCCCTCTGGGAGCATCTCTGCTTCCGCCACGTCTCCACGGCGTCCGTGCGCGCGGTCGTGGTGGCGCTGGGCGGCTACAAGCGGCTCTACATGGTGTGCGTCCGACCGGTGCTGAGTCGACTCGGAGAGTCGGAGCGAGTTAGGAAGCGAGTGTGGACTCGGCACGAGGTGCAGCTCTCGCTCTCGCTCTTCTGCATTGACAGCTACGAGAGACTCGGAAGTGGAAGGATCGCCAGCGACGCGTCCGCATCGTCCCTCATGTTCCTTTGCAACACCATCAACGTCTGATCTCATTTTTGCGTGGATGCGGTATTATTATTATTATTATACACCAAATTAAAAATATCACCAATTTCTTTGTTTATTCTCATCCCTTGATTTCCTCATATTATAGTTCAATCACCACATATCAATAAAAAAAAGAATATGCTTTTAATAGCACTGGATTATTCCCCCTTTTCTTATCCTTTATTTATGTGTAGCTATCTATCGACCTTCTTCACTTCAAAATCACTTCCTTGTTCAGTGTTTATGTCCCAAAAGCTCAGAAATATTTCACCTTTTTCACAATAAAATGATTTTCTTTTTCACTCACAAGAAATTAATGTTATTTTTTTTAACAGATTTTACCATATTTTTAACCTTTTCACTTTTTTAATCTCTCTTCATTACACATTTGTTTCCTGTTTTTTTTTTTTTTTTATTTTTCTCATTCTGGTGTTTTGTTTTTATATTTTTTTTTAATATTCAGATTTTATTTTTTTAATTTAGATATTTTTTTTATTTTTTTTTTTTTTTCTTTTTTTTATTAATTATTTTTTTTTTTTTTTTTTTTTTTTTTTTATTATTTTTTTTTCTT
>Ga0099824_1003599_pt1 | contig 22635 bp, 13 predicted proteins | sample SiratrowhiteBW_FD_76837 | JGI IMG/M metagenome (GOLD analysis project Ga0099824, IMG submission 76837) | Root nodule microbial communities of legume samples collected from California, USA - Siratro white BW | ecosystem: Host-associated > Plants > Roots > Nodule | place: USA: California... | reverse complement strand
TTCGGGAACAGAGAGCATTCTTGAGTAAAGAGATTCTTGAACTCTTACTTTGTTAAATTCCTAATTGTTGATTTGGGCCATTGTTGGTGACCACTTGAGGATTAGGAAGAGTTTATTGATATGATATATGATTAAGTTTAGAAAGACTTATTGTATCTGTTGATTTGGTATTAGTAGAGCATTTACCGTTCCGTGGGTTTTTTAATTTCTTTTGAGAGGTTTTTCCCACGTTAAATATTGGTGTTGTTTTCTCTGCTGTTTTTGGTTGCGTATTGGATATTATTTGGTTGATTGACTGCATTCAGGGAGCTTCCATATTGTCTGGGTGGTAGTCTATTGTATTGTTTCCGCTGCAGGTACCCATCAGGGACTTCTTCCTTGAATTTTATCTTGGACTCTTAGGAGGCAACTGATAATATTTCATGGAGTTTATCAAGAAGATGAATTTTCCCTATCTAGTGATACTCTTAAATTTCTATATATCGTTTTATCATTTTATTTCATAATTTTTTTTCTACTTATCTTGAGTAAATAGAATTTTCTTTTTATTTATTTTCACTATTGTTATGTTTCAACTCAAGTCTTGTATATATGTTTCAACCTTTGTTTATATCTTGTAAGCAAATCTTCAACTTATATAATTTTATTAGATTAAATTTGTGTTCAGTGATAAATTTTATTGAGTATTTTTATTTTGTATAGTCATAACTTGATTGATGATCCATGACTGAGTTTGTGTCATTAGATATTCAAAATGGACTGTGCAATATTATCGTTCAAGCCCAACTTCTTTGGGTCCAATTTTAGTAATATTTTTTATAGGTCATTAGTTGATATATAAGAGTAAGATCATTTTGATATGAATCATGAGATTAATGAAACATAATTAGTAATAAATAGAATGAATAAAGACTAAAAACAATGTCTTATACCAATTATAATGAGAGGTGAGAGATCAACAAATACTAAATTGAAAGGAATAATGAACAAAAAAAGAAAAAGTGAAAGTGAATGCTTTGGCAAGGTCAAAATCTCATAGACCTCATGCCTTGTACATTATAGGCTTTATTGTTCTTAAAAAAGAAAGACTCTACCTTTTTTCAGTTTCAGATTCTTAAAGAATTCTTTCACTAGACACATGTAATAAGTGCATCCTAAGTCCATGACCTAACTTCTCTGTGTATCATATGCAAAAGCCATCAACATCTATACAGACTCCCAACGATTAGACGTTACAACAACATCAACATATTCTTTATTGAGATGAGATTTCTGACTCTACCATTTCTCCTCTTCTGTGGATAACTTTTCTTGAAGTGTGACCTTTCTTGTGGTAATAGTAACACTTAACTTCTGCCAGATTGTTCAATGAGTATTGCTTTGACTTCCTCCCTTTAAACACCTTTTCTTTCCTTCCTTTTGGCTTCGACACATTCAGACTCAACACATTATTCTTTTCCTTATACTCTTAAAATTTTTGAAGCTCCTTAAGAGTATTGGTTTGGTCCTTCCCAAACAACAAACGTCTTTTAAATGTTCAAATGTCTTAGGCAACGCTTAAGAAGAAGTATAAGTCTTATCCTCATCTTCAAGTTTTACCTCAATGCTCTCTAGGTCGTCAAAATCTTGTTGAAATATGCTAATTGTTCCATCATCGTTCTTGACTTGGTCATTCTCAATGAATACAGTTGTTGCTTCAAACATAGTCTGTGTACCAAAGACTTGGTCATATACAATGACTCAACCCACATCGACACAATAGTTGTCCCTTTAATGACTTATCTTAGTATCTTATCACCAAGTCATAAAATTATAGTGCTCCTAACTTTGTTAATCTTATTAGTTTTCTCCTTTTGAAACATAGACGTTGACATGTTTGTCTCACCCTTTGAAGCATCAACAAAACCTTGTTGTATTAAGATGGCTCCATTATTTGAAGTTGTTCTTCTCAAACTTGATGGCCATATCTTAAACTTTTTGACTCTTTTTTTTCTTGTTCCTGCAGATGACATCAATTGTTGAGTTCCCAACAATAACAACTAGAAAACACAAGAACAAGAAGAAAACACTTTTATTAACCCTGAAATGTTTTATACATAGAATCTGACACAATAGTGTTTTGCTTATACTCATAACGGTCTTTATATAAAGAACCTAAATTAGGAATAACAAATCGTTAAGACAATCAAACATTATATATGTCTGCACTAGACGGTCTATCACACCACTACTAGATGGTATCTAGTATACAATTTTCTACTTCCTTCCATCATACAACAGATAATGTGAAATGCAAAAATCCACATATTTGGGTATATCTAAAAGTGTTAATAAATTGAAGCTTTTGAACCAAGGTCATTTTAATTAAGTAAAAGGTTTGTAAGAAAATACCTACAAATTGCCAATATGCTTTAAGTATAATGTAACTTGATTCTCGAGTGTTGGGCAAACTTACAGGAATGTCATATATAAGATTTTATGTTCCGGATCAAATGGAAAATGCTTTAAGAGTATATTTATTTTGTCATTGTTTAGTGATTAAATATTAAGGCTATTAGGGTTAATTACCAGCTATAAGTCTAGATATGCTTTAAGAAAGTATCAAAGAAACACTTACTATGTGAAGAACACAAGATGAAAGGCCCAAGTGATTGGTCCAGTTCACTGGGATTGCTGTATTATTATATAAAAGAGATAACTTTTATTATATAGCATTAATTCACATTGTTATATAGAAGTGATACCAAAGTCGTTTTTAAAAGAGGAAGTAAAACACTACTACATGTATATAATAAGTAGTAACATAAAAAATTGTCACTAAATCAAAGAAAATGATATTAATATAATTTAATAACATTTTATTAAATATTAGGTATACTCTAGGTTACTAAATATTAGGTATATCACTAAATATTTTTATAATATTTATTTAATAAAAAGATAATATTTTAAATATATTACTAAATATTTTATAATATTTTATAATAAAAAATAAAATTATATAAAAATGTTACTAAATTTTTTTAGTAACTTTTTTAATAATAAAAGTAACATTTTAAAATTATTAATAAAAATTTTTATTAAAATTTTTAATAAAAATAACATTATAAAAATATCACTAAATAATTTTGATAACATTTATTTAATAAAAATTAATATTTTAAAAATATTATTAAATTTTTTAGTAATATCTTTTTAATAAAAAGTAATACTACAAAAATATTATTACAAATTTTTAGTAATTTTTTTAATAAAGAGGAAATATTTTAAAATTATTATTAAAAGTCTAAAAATTTTAGTATTAATTTTTTTAATAAAGGAACATTATAAAAATGTCTCTAATATAAATGTTTTATAATATTTAAATGTTATTAAATTGTTAAATTGTTTAATAGAGAAATGTGCATTAGCAGAATGAAATTTCTAATGTTCTTTGGAAAAATTTAAAAAAAATTACTAGACAAAAATTTAAATGAAAATATCATAGTTTAAGTATAAGAAAACTTAAGAGACTTAATTAATATAATTAAAAAATCAAAATTTCAACCCTGCTACTTGAGATAAGAAATACAATTATTTAGAGATGTACTGTTTACATGGATACAAATTTCAACCAATAAGGTCTCTCATAAATATATTTTCTCTCCTTTTTTCTTAAATGAAAGCTTGCCCTTTTTTCTTAAATGAAAGCTTGAAGTAACAGTGGCGCCAGTCTGTCCACCAAAGCCTGCATTATAAGTTTTAATACTAAAACATATTAAAATAAGCTAAATTAGGTTATAAACCCTTTAAATAAATAAGGCCCTAAATTCATTCTCTAAAAGAAAATTATTTAAGTTATCTGAATAATTTTCTTATGCCAAAACAAATGAAATTAATAGATATGATTAAAGTTATTTAAACCTTTGACAATGAAATATTAAGTTTGCACCTCACATATCTAACTCTTGGTTGAAGTTTTGTCCTAAATGCAGTAGATAATATAATTAATCATTAGATAACAGACATGTTCATTTGAAATTCATTTTGTATAAGAAAATAGAATACATGTTAATCTCCATTTCTTTATTTATCACCTTCTCAGAAATCATATGATAACTGAATATTCCATTTAAATTCATTTTTTAATAAGTTTGAATCACTCAATAAATATACCAGAAAAATAAAATACTTTTGTGTAATATCTTAGAAAATAGTTTTAGAATAAAATTAACTTAGAATTTAGTTTTAGAGATAAATAAGATAATATTTATTAGAAAAGTTGTTTAAATAAATAAAAATTAGTTATTCAGATTTTATTTTTATAACAATCACCAACTCTCTTTCTCTAAGAACATATTATCTCTCTAAGAAGATATTTTGTTTTATTTTTATAAAAACCACCAACTATCCCTAAGAACATATTTTGTATAAAAACTATCAAGTCTCTCTCTTTCTTTAAGAAGATATATAGTTTCATTTTTATGAGAAACACCATCTCTCTAAAACAATTTCTCTTAAAGGTTTTCTATCTTCTCTCTAGATTTGTGATCTCATATGTTATCAAATTGACAATTAGAGGATATCCCTAGATTCCCAGCGTTGAGTAGATCAAGAGTGTCCGATTAGATTCTTGAACAGAGTTAGGTTGCTTGTGATTTTAGGGTTTTTGAGTATCTCTGCTTCATAGAGGTAAGGAAAGCTAGTTTAAATGTTTTTAATAGATATTGTAATTATTTATTTTATTAAATATAAATTGGATGAATTTGAATTGAATGAAATGAATGTTTATGTATGGTATGATGTAGTATCAATGTTTGTGAATGATGTGGTGTGTGATCGAGACATAGTATCTTCAGGAAAGGAGATACTCGTGTTGAGATTATTAGGACGTGCATTGTTTGGGGATTCGATCTATCTAAGGAGGTATCCTGACTCTACTGGTATATTGGATTCATATAGATGAAGTTTATCAGTTAGTGAAGAGTCGAAGAAGGTTCATATGACCATGTCCGATGTTTGAAATATGAGCTGATCGGAATAGGACATATAGATTAACCTTGTACATATGGGAACTGTACCCGAAGTTTGAAATAGGAACTCATCGAGACAGACAGACTGTATCCAAGGTTTGAAATATGAGCTGATCGGAACAGATGGACGATATATGACAGGTGCAAACCTTTGAGTCTAACTCGATGCACAAGTCTTCCGGAAGTAAAGAGTCCAATGTCTTTCTATGTGAGATGAATTATGAAAGATTGAATTTTTGTTGTTTGGTTGAGATAGAAATTTAATTTATGGAAATATATTTTTTAAAACTCTCTAACTTACCCTTATTTTTGTGATGTTTGTTTTGTTTTTAAACTGCGATGATCGTGTATTACATGTGAGCAGAGGATTTGACAGGTGGTGTGAGTCCCCACAGAATTGATGGAGAAACTTTATTTTATTTTGTTTTATTTGTAATTTTACGAATATATTTTTATTAAATCTTATATAAAGCAATATATTTTGAAATACACGATGAATGTATAAATATTTTTATTCAAGTTTATTATATAATTTCTGTACGATATAGTTACTATTATATGAAAAATATGAGATGTTACACTTTTGTACATGTTGACAAACAAATATTGACAAAACAATAGTCAAAAACTGAAATGTACTTAACAAACATAAGGATCAATTCAATCATTTCACATTACATAATAAAAAAATGACCAATAGAAATAGTATCCCAAAATTCTTACAATGATTTAAAAGAAGTACAAACTAATATCAGACAAGCTAGAGCCAAATTTGAACAAGTATACATTTGTATAATTTCGTTAGTAATTTTTTATTCAAGAAATAAGTATTGTCTATCATTTTTCACACTGTAAATCTGCCTTCTCCAATGTCTATAAAATAGTTAAATACATAAGCATGACAAGAATCAATGTATAAAATAGAATAATTGTGGCACTTGTGTGAGAATTTTCTTCCTTTTACTAATTTGTTGAACCAATGTGTATAAAATTGGAAATACATATGCATCACAATAATAGATGCACATATTATAATAAATATGATGAAATCTCTTTGATTTTGTGTATAGCTGCATAGGAAAAGTAGAAAGGGAAACAATTATGATTTTGCGTTGATCTTTGAACATGTTTTTCCGATTAAGACTAACATAGGCACTACAAGAAATAACCATGATGGATGTTGGGATTATAACAAACATGCAGTTCAAACCAACCTCGTCAAAACTTATCAGATAACAATTATCCACTACTTTCATGTAGGTTGTAGATGTTGCCCTTGGTGTGCGCTTTTACAAGTAAACACATTTTAAGAAAATAAAATGAAGTTAAATAAAATTGTCTGAATTATGTTTTTAAATAGAAAAAAAATTGAAATTAGAAATTGTTCAACTTATCATATTAGAAAGACTTGCGGATCTTGTTTTGTTTATTGTAAAATTTATCTTCCTTCAATTTACTTAAGTTAGTTCCATCAAAATGAATTTTGGGTTTACGTACTCTTTTCTTAATTTGTTTCTCTTGAACAACACTGGTTTCTCTACTTGTACTTGTGTTAGATGGAGTTCGTTAACAAACAATTAACAGAACAAAGCAAAACAAAGGAAACAAATTACCTATATAGAATAAAAAAAACAAAGAATTCTTATGAATGAAACTATAATTACATCAATGAACTTTCTTTTAATGTATCAAAATGTAGTTTCCTTTGAGTTTGGGTGTTGTATTGAAATAAGGCTCTCTTTTCTAATTCAAATGTCATAAATAAGAGACTCAACTAATATCTAATATTAAATTACTTAAAAAATGAAAAAAAAAAGGTTTAGACTTACTTCATTAGTCATAGACTTCCATGCTTTAGCAGTCCTTTTATGAACCTATTCTTAAAAAAGAAATGTTAATCAATAAATGACTTTAAATAATTAAAACTTGTCAATTTATTACATTTCACTTACTTTTTCAAAATTATATGAATTAACTTTACTTCTTTATAATTGTTTTCAAATTTGCCTGTAATAGTGATCACTATAGTCGATAAAGCAAAAGAACAAAATTAGAAACATACTTTAAAGAACAAGTATTTAGACTAGTTCAAAGGCATCGGATCGATATTTATGATCTTCCGATTTCTTGGATAAAAAATAGTAAAATAGGTTCCCAAATAAGATTAACAAAATTAGTTAATAAATAATATAAAAATAAAATAAAATAAATATGTTACATGGATTCACCTCTTAGTTAAATTTGTATTAGTTTTCTCCTTTTTTCTCTTTTTGTTTATAGAGGTGGTTTGACTTTGTTTCTACATCAAAGTAAAAGAAAAAAGCATGTAATATGTAATATCTAGTTTCGTAATAAGTTTACTGTAAAAATTATATAATATATCTCAACAACCACTTCTTCTTTTACATCTTGGATGATTTCCAAGTCTGGAACCATTACTCCTGAAAAGTTCAACTTTCATGACTTCCACTCTCTCTTTGAGCTTGGATTTCATTTCCTCTTATATTCTTTCTTTTATGTTTTTTTAATTTAACTTAAGCATTTCTTTAAACTTCATCAATTATTTTTTGTATTTTAACTTGAGATTTAGATCCCTATAAGTCTGAAGGTACAAACCCATTTTTCATGTGTGTAGCCATGACTATCTTTCCAAAGACTTGGGAAAATATATCATATGGACTTGAGTTTTTATATGATTCTTCTAAACGAGAAGCAACTGCATCTTCAAGCTTTGACTGAAAATGACAAGAGATAATAATTATAAAAATATTATATAAAAAAAATATTATAGAAATAATGAAAGCAAAAGAGGATAAGAAAAAGAGGAATCGCATTAGCATCATTATACAACACCCTTTTAGATTTAGACAAATTTCGCACACACCTACAAAGCTAAGTTGCATGTGGAAGAATCTACAGAAGGAAAAAGTCACCCATGCAAAGGAAATGAGACACCAAGAGGCCATGAAAGAATAAGAGTTCTAACAGCTATCGGAACAACAATACCAACCAGCTTCCCTGCTTGGCTACTGATATAAAGAAAAAAATTCATAACTTTAACATCATTTTTTGGAATTGAGCCATTGAAGTAATTCAAAATAGCCAACATGTTTAATTAGAATTCTCAAATGAATATTTTATGTACTTTTATAGACATCAATTAATGTAAAGTAACCAAAGGAGTTTAACTCTCTAAATAACAATTAAATTAGTGCCTAAACTTTTGATTACTTACATATTTAGTTCTTGAAACTAGAATAAATTAGGTAGTGAGATTTGAACTTAAAACAAAGAAAAAATTACCTAAACATTCCACCATTAAGTCAATACTAGTGCATTCTCTAAAATTATGAATGAGAATCAAGTATCACGATATATGTTTAGAATAATTTTGTAATGAAAACAATATTCGACCATGACTTCCTCGATTCCAAAAAAATTCTCAAAATAGTTTTACTTGAAAAAAAAACAAGTTAAATCGAAACTAGAATTATCTAAATATGAAACTAATTAAATCAATACAAATATTTTACTAATCCTCGTGAATTCAATACGATTGTTGATGACAAAGAATCTAAGCATACAACTACAATTCAATGCAAAGTAATTAAATCTATTTAGGCTTGAGCTTGTTGATAATGACGACAACAACAACAAGCACATCAGAGTATGCAGCAATAACAACGACAAACACGTTTATCGTGGTTGAAGATGGATGACAAGGACGACAACGGTAACAAGCACATTTGAGTATACAACAACGATAATAAAAAGAATATGTCCATCACGATTAGTGGTGAATGACAGGAATGCTAAATCTTTAAATTCTATGACAACAATAGAATCTTGGAATTCTGTGACAACATTGTATAATCGGATTGCATACCATTTTTGGAAAAAGATTTTGAAGAAAAAAAAAGAAATGAAAAACCCTAAATTTTTGTGAAGAGACACGAGCTGAGAGTTATAGTTCAAAATTTTGAAGTGATAGACGCTTAGTTTGCTTACTTCCATACTGGTTTTGCTGTGAGAAAGGAAAATACTAGAAGAAAATGTCAAAAGAAAAAAATGAATATAATTAGAAAGAAAATAACAATAGACATTAACTTAGGTTGTGTTTGGTTGAACCAATTTAGATAGTTTCACTGTAGACGATTCTTGTGAATGAAGTCTATTTGGTTAAACTAATTTGGAAAAATAGATTAGCAAAGATTTGCAGAATGAGATCCTTGCTCATATAACAAGATTTGCAATTAAAAATTAAGAAACATTCCTTGAAAGTGGGTTGGAAATTACACCAACACTCTTGTAAGTGAGTCATGACTTTAAAAATTATAAAACACTCATTGTACCATCTTATTCCACAAGATTCAATTAATAATTTCACAAATATATCAATTAAAAAAAAATATACACCATCTATCAAATCATTTTCAAACTTTCACAAACATTATCATCAAATCCTTTCAAATCTTACCATCTATCTATTAATCCAAATAACCTTACCATCCACACACAATCTACTCAAATTCTTTTAAATCTATCTCCTCAAATCTACTCCTCCAACCAAACAAAACCTTAATATTTTAAATAACATTTATTTATAAAATATTATAATATTATATTTATATTATTTATAATAATATTTATAAAAATGTTACTATAATAATTAAAAATTATATAGAATAACATTTTAAATAAATATAACTATAAAAATGATAAATGCTGTAGTGAAAGGTGATATAGAAAAAGATGACACAGATGATAACTTGAGATAAGTTTAATTCGAATTCTGAGAACATCTAGTAAAAAAAATGGTTGATAACAGCAAACGCATCCTTTCCAAATGTCAGGAGTAGGTATTTATGAAGAATACAAGAGAAGCGAATAAATTATTATTCCCTAACTTTTGCAGGGAAGTAAGCATATTACAACGTCAAACTCCTTCTCCCTTCAGGATTTACAAAAGAAAGCACAAGAAATAATAAATGAGGATATACATTTGAGTGGAAGAAGCATGCACATGCACATGCACGTGCACGTGAGCACACCTCACTCATCAGTAATGAACCGACCGGTAAGACCATCCACCATAGAAAACGGCATATTCTCCGATGGCTTCCAGTGACGCTTTCTTTGATTAATGAACCAATTGTTTATTTGCTTTTGGTCTAACCCAGTTGATTTAGCCAGTGCAATCTTATCACCTTCCTGGAAGATCAATCACAAACATGGTTTTGTTTGACATGTAAGCTTAGTGGTGAGTTCCCTAATAGCTGTAAAGCAACGTTTTTCATATATTCATAGGCACTATATATTTTAGATGATATATGCAATGGGGTATACAATTTCACCTTTTACTCCAAAGATTTATACCATGAAAATGAAGCTTGAATGATGAATATTTACCGTAGGATAAGGCCATTTGTAGTGAATATTCCACCACTGCAGTAGCATTTGTCTAGCATCTTTTGGCAGTTTACCCCTCTTTTTTTTCTTTGAAAATTCTAATTTTAGTGAACCAATATGACTTCCAAACTTACGTAAAAGTTTATCCTTCAACTCCCTATCTTCATTATGCAATTGTTCATCTTGAAAATCACCATCTCCGGCACTAAATCCTTCTTCAGAAGATACACCTCCGTCATCTAGTCAAAATAATAACAAAACAAAAGTTATATAAGTAACAACACCTTTAAAGATATCATCTTAACTTTCAAAAATAAATAATAGTTATATCATTTTAAAAGTGGAATCATAATACGCAAATGGTTTTAATCAAAATTTATAACAAAAACGAGAACCATTACTAATTAGTATACTAAATACGACAAGCCAAATGTTTTACAAACCCAATTAACTTACACATCCAATAATGACAATAGTTTTAACATAAGTTTATAATACGTTGCAACGTATATTTTCTTCAACACGAGAAATTCGACTAGCAAAATATTCATTTATTACAACAGACATTACAAAAATCAAATAATATCATGGAGTTATTTTTAAGATGAAAACACTAATCCTAGCTTCCAAAATTCCTCCTTTTAAAGACATGTTTACCACTGCTAAATATCGATCACTAACAAAGAATTCCATTTGTTATTGGAAAATAAAATAATTACTTGCCCAACGTACTCAAATCATTCATCTTTTACGACAACAAATAGAAAATATGAAATCATATTTACTTTCTCACTATTTTCCTCGATTATTATTTTTAACTTTTTTCTCAAGTCACTAATAATTAGAAAAAAAATGGTATTAAAATTTATCCTTTTATTATTTGAGAAAAATTAAGACCTGAAGGTTCTAGATATTTGTATATATTTTTCACTACACAAACAAGGATTGAGGTATGAAAACCGCTTTCACAGATAATATGAAATAAAACAAGAAAAAAAAAATTAATAAACTACTTTTTTCAAGCAAGTAAAGGGAAAATAACTTTTTATAGTATTAAATTCAGAATATTTTTTCTTGTAATTTTGCTATTTTCCTTATTTTCGTTACGTTGTTTATTCAAAATATTTAATATTCTGATAAAAGAAAATAAGATCCCTCGTATTTTTTACTCCCATTTCAATATTTACTTTTCTACCCTAAATTCTATTTATTTCTTCCACAGACCTCTAAATATTTTCTCCCCTTCTACTTGTTTTTGATTTTTGGATAAAAAAATAACGAGGACGAAAAAAAAATATAAAAACTTTTCTCTAGATACACTCTAAACTTTTTTACTTATTTTAACTTGTCTTTCTATTTGTCTCTATTTCAAATTTTCTTCCACTTTTCCCTCAATCAAATCATCAAAATTAATTCTATCCCTAACACAACAGGTTTGGTTGGGTTAAAAGGAAGGGGAGGGGCGAAGGAAGAGAAGAGATTGGAGATTTAAATGTGGGGGTTTGAATGAGAATAAAATGAAGTGAGTTGAGATGAAAGAGAGGTGGACCCTAGCTTTTCTCTAGAAAGTGGAGAAGACAAGATTGCCCACGTTTTCTGGTACACGTCATTTGTGACTTGTACAGCACATTTGTTGGTCTAAATATCATTTAAGAAGCAAGCCCAATCTCCCTTTTGTATGCGTGCTCAAAAACAATTATGCATTGTCATCCAATACACTCCATCACCACTCTAATTTTGTGTCCTTTTTAAAACAAATGAGGAAATTTTTAAAAACAATACGAAGAACAATTCGTCGTTTTTGCAAGTGACCACTTTCTTCTCTTTCTTTTTTTTCCAACAACATACCTCATGCTTTCAATTTACTTATTCTTTTCTTCCACTTAATTTTCATTTATTTGTTACCTAAATCCCCTTTTCTATATTAACTCTTCTACACAATCTCTTTCATGAGCAAACAACAAAGGGTAATGGTATGATTAGTTTTGAGGAAAGAAATAAAATAAATTTTTTAACCGTTTAGTAAACATTTTGAAAGCATAATTTAATAGATTCTATAAGAAATAAAAAAAAAAGTTAAAAATAATTAAAAAAATAGTAAAATGAATAGTTGTCTTCTCTGGCGGGAATGGCAAAAGTTGGTTTAGTGGGCAGAGACAGGTGGAGGTTAATGATAGTCACTCAATCCGACAAGGATTTGACCAGCACATAGGAGTGCACTGTACACACCTGACCTAGGTTGGAAAGAAATAACCAAAATTAAAAAGGAAATCAGTGGTCAGAGCCAAGTTCCATCGGTTGTCAGTCATCAGTGCCAAAGGAGACTGCCTCAAAAGGATACAATCAACCAACCAACCACGAGAACACCACCATGCTTAATACTATGTTCAACAAAATTTCTTTTTTACCTTTTTTCAATTTAAATAAAAAACTTCAATTGCATCTCATCCAAACTCTGCTTAATCTATAGTCTAAGATCGTATTAATATTGGTCCTAATTCAAGAGTGAGGACAAACTAGGGTATAACTACAAATAAAACAGCACGTGTATGCAATTGCTTTCTCGACTACAAAAACTATACTATAAAAGCGGGTAACAATACCATCTTTCCGCATTTTATGGCAACAGTTTTTTTACCCCTATGATTTTGGCCGTCTAATAACATTTAACTCTTCTTGAAATAACCGTAGATTAAACATCCCATCTCATGATTGTTTCAAATTTAACGACATAGATAAGAGGTAAAAGAATGTAACTAAACACATTAAAACGTCTTATTTTAAAGGAAAAAGATACAGATACCTTTAAAAATACAAACACCCGTCTAAATATATTTTAGAAATGCAGTTGAGAATCTTATGTATCAGAGCTTAACTTAGAGAAAATTGTTGTGAACAAGAGAGAGCAAAGTGTTTAAAAAACAAACTATTTTGAGCTAACGAAAAGACAGATCCTTTAAATAAGTTGCGGTAGATTTATTTTGTGGCATAAAGTTGAAGAGAAGTGAAGAGGATAGGAGTGCGTTCCTTACAAGGAGGGGCCGGTTTCCGAAAAAGAAAGAGCATTTGGAGATGGACAAATGTGATGTGTAGTGGAAGATCCAGAAGGTAAATGGGAGGGGAGGCCCACATCGTCAAGGAGGCAGAAGAGAACAAAATATCGAAGGGCAATGGCAGAAGTGAGCAGAGAGGGAAGATCTAAATGGCATTGAACGTTCTATCAATATAAAAGCTGCTTTTCATTTCAGCGACAATTGCGCGAGTGCATGTGAAACTTTTAACTCTAAAATCACCCGCTCCACACGGGAATTCTATTATTTACACTTTAACTACCTCCCAATACCTCCTCTTCCACCCTCTCATGCTTTTCCACTACTTCCAAAACCCAACAAGCATGCATATCAACACTATCTTTATATTGTTTTATTCAAGTTCTGAACGATTAATTTTATTTTCATATAAACAAGCAACCATCTACAGAAATCATTTTAATTTCTTCATTCTTTATTAGTAATTCAATATTTTACTTTTATCACGATGACGAAATATAAATCACAGGACGCTTCCGTCCTGTCCAAGCATGGGATTTATGTAACTCTCCAACACAAATCACCCCAAAGAAAAACATGCAAGTAACAAAAATTGCCATTGACCTCTAGTAATTTCTATTAAAAAATATATACAAGAGAATAACAGCTCAACACATAATCACACAATTCCATATGCTCTAATTAATCCTACCCAATCAACAAATACTATAAGCAAGTACCATATATAAAGACCACTTTGGTTGCATTGCAATAACATGGCAAAATTAATATATAGCTAAATTATATTTAGCAAAGGTGCCTACAACTAGGCAATTACACTATAATTTCCTCACATCCTATGCATTCACCATCTCTATAAAACAAAATACGTAAAAACATCCTATGTAAATCTTATAATATCTTATTTTACTTTAAATGAGTATCAAAAGTTACATCATTTTTTACATTCACACTTTTATAATCTTTTATTAACACTTCAGGTTTTATAAATTTAAAAAATTGATTTAATTATGTAATTAATTTTTTATTTATTTTTAAGACTCATACAAGATCCAATTATAAATTTAAGACTCTAATATTACATCAGCTTGTTATAATTAAATTTTTTTATAAAATCTAGATTTTAATTGCAGACTCTGACTAAGATAATTAAAGATGATCTAACATCAATGGCAACAATGACAATATTGTAAAACTATAATTTGAAAAAAGTAAGAGCCTCAAGAAAGCAATAAATTTCGTTTAACCTAATCGAGTTAAATGCCTCATGAATGCTACTACGAATAAAACATAAATTTCTTATTGGAAGGTTAACTTAAATTCAAGCTAGCACCACATATTTGCTTCTATAAATTCAAGATCCAATTTGATACCTGCAGCTATTGCAGTGCAAGGGCATATAAAAAAATCAAAAGAACAAAGAAATCAAGGAATTTCAGGTCCTGTCAATTCTACTTTTCAGACACACGTTGAAAGATAAGTTTGCAAAAAGAATGATTAAGGACAATCCATCCAAGCATGCAACACAAATCAATTTAAAAGTTAAAACACCACTTAAAAGGTAATCTGTACTTCCAAACATAAACTATAAATTATGTTAGTTGCCAACCATAACCCACGTGATCATACTTTGCATTTGCAACGTTTCTGTTTCAAATAAAATATAATTAATCACCAAGACCCACAGTATGCCAGCTTCAACATAATGAGCAATTTGGCCATAGCATAAAGGAAGGGTGAAAATCCTAAGCAAATTGGTTACTTCCCATAGAAATCAGTGTATTACATATCTACTGCTTGATAATATTTATCTTTGTCTAGGATGAGAAAGAAAGGATGGAAAAGCCATCAATTGCCAACAGGTTTTCAGTCGTTTAGTTAGGCAATGCATAATTTGAAACTCCACGGATTTAATGCCTTCAAAGTAATAAGGCCAAATAGAATAAACCTAACAACAGTATGATGGGTTCATTTATAATTCTTAACACAGCTTAATTCTATTTTGTAAAATTACAAAAATCTAACATTACTTAGATCAACATAGACAATATTAGATAATTCCAGGGAAGGAGAACTTCTTTAAACCTCACAACAACCTACATCACCCACGCTCAGCTGGAACTCAATACTCTCTTCAAGTATAAACCAAACATTATTAAATATTAATATAGAACCCAAGTCATGCATGAACTCAAGTCCAAAATGGACAGATTGAAAAGCTAGAATAATAGAAAAGACAATTAAAGCTAAAATTTCGTGTATACAGGAAGGATGGAGAGAAAATTTTCCATCAATATTTCACACACCTAAAAATAGATGAGAAATCACCAAACATCATTACATCCTAATACAGTACTCATGTTATCTAAGATTCTCAATCCAAAATGGGCACACTGAAATGTTACAAGATTATAGAAAGACAGTCAAAGCCACAGATTTCGTGTGTCTGCAAGGATAGAAAGAAGATAACTTCTCGTCTATTTTCACACTCTTTAAAGATATAAAGAGACGAGATATCACCACATTCACATTTGCGGTGTGCCGAAGCATTAAATCATGGTGTTGAATCACATGTTCTGTTATATCATCTAAAAAATGGCAGAAGTGAATTTCAGATATAACAAGTGGTAACAAGACCAAAAAGTCTTCATCTCTAAATCTCGTTTTTGGCATCAGGAGGGAAAGAATTGTCATCACTTTTAAATACCAACCAACAACTAACAAGAAATTACAGAAGTAATCTTGAATAAATGCACAACTTCTCTCGAGAAGAGATAAGTCAACTCCCAAAAGTTGATAATGGATGGATTTAATAAGAGAAGCAAAAGATAATAACGTCATACTCACTGAAGAAAAATGTTCCCAAACATGGACACGGTCAAATAGCAGTCACGTGTCATTATCAAAACTGATAACCAGAAACCAAGTATTTATAATCCTTACTAACTTGTGTGGAAGATTAGTAAACAGACTTAGACTATAGGCTGGAAGACACAAAAAAGGAAGACTAAAATAATACATGAGACCATATGAAGAGATGCGCCAGTTGTGAGGACGACAAATGCCCCTTTAAACCACTGGGTGTTTGCAAATAACACCTATCTATTCTTTGGTCAGTGTAAAGCATCTAAAAAACATGTCTGCAATAACAAAATTGGAAAGCCAGATTCAAAGTCCCATGTTCGTCTAACCAGAAATTCACGGCCAGGACCCATACATACAGAAAATAAATAGTATACAAAGGGAGAATTAAAACAACAAGTTCAAGCAAGACTGGTTCCAAGATCCTGGAAATTAATCAACTGTTCAAACCATATAGAGATGAAGCTGTTAAGATAGAAAAACAAGGTCACAGATAGAAAAACAAGGTCACAGATAGAAACACATGGCAACACATGGATGACCAAAACAATTCAAACTTCCTCTACCAACAAGGAAGCGCGGTCAAAGTCTCACCTTGAAAGCGCATACAAACAAGGGTTTTTTAAAGTTACAACGCATTAACTGCAGAAAGCAGTGTAGCAATTATGCAGAAAACCATGGAAGAGAGGGAGAGAGAGAGAAGTCCGTCCAATAGGTTTATTAGGGTTTCCTTTTATTTTTCTTTATCTAATTTCAAAAGCTATGGAGTATTAGTAGTAGTATATTTGCAAGAATATAATACTACGATGGTTAATATTCAAGTTCTGAACCAATCAGCGAATACTGGGTGAAACACACTTCTCTTCTAGTTTGGTTTCTGCACAAATTAATGCTAAAGCACAAAAAACGTGAAACAGGAGAGAGAGTACACAGCGAGCTAGCGCAGATATCAACGAAGACCGAGTAAAAACAAGAAAGAGTAAAAAAGAATGGCACTAACCTGAAAGGGTTGGAAGAGAAGAACCAGTGCAGAGATCCGTAAGCTGCGTTTCGATCTTGTTGAGGAAGGTGGTGGCTTCGTCAAAAGGCCGCGTCAGATCGGATTTGTATTTCACCAGCATGTCACAGTAGGTTTCCTGAAACACCACACACACACACACGAAAGTAAATAAATATAAAAATAAAACAGCGACGAAATCCTAGCATTACTGTTATTTAGCTTCTTGGGTTAATTAGTGTATGTTAGCATGTTTATGTGATGTAAATGTGAAAATATGTGTGTATGAACATATATACGTGCGTGAGGAGGGAAGAGAGAGAAGGAGAAAGGGAAGGAAGAGGGGACCATGAACTCGTCGAGTTCGGGATCGGCTCCAACGCACGTGTAAACAACGTCCCTCTTGCAAACGTCGTTTTCTCGTCGGATTTCCTCTAACAAACACGCGATTTCTGGAGGCGCTCCCACCTGAACAAAACGGTTTGTCTTAGCCGCATTTGTTACACTCAGTTATCAATTTCAACAACGACCAAACCAAAGTAGTAAGAATAATATTGTAACAAATAAATAAACCAGTGAAAAATAGGGCGAGGAATTGAACAACAGCTTAACAACCTTCTGGCAATCGATGTAGGCTTGGAGGAGGCGAGGGTAGTGAGGGTGAGAGGCGATTTTCGCTTTGATGAGGGAAGACGTGTCGTGGTGGCGCTGAATTTCGGGTGCGATGGCGCCGCTCGGGTAGGGTTCAGTTCTGGTGCCGGCGGTGATGGCGACGGCGGCGGAGAGCAACTCGTCGGATCCGAACATCGGAATCCGGCTAGCGGAGGACATTAGGAAGCCTTGGTACTCAGCCGGAAATATGTTCTCTGGCGTCATCAACGCTTTCTCCGAGTACTCCGCCGTTGACGGCATGCCGTACATTTCGTCTTCCATGACGCTAAGTCGTTTCGTTCAGCTTCTTGGTCTTTGCGTGGCGTCTTCGTAGTGTCGCAGAAACAGTGTTCTAGAACAACAAATTAGAAAGCAAAGAAGAACACATCACAATATTATTATACAGTTATGAAGGATTCACTGGAGCGTGGCTTTTATATACTTGATTATGATGAACGCTAAGTAGCTTTGTTTTCATTTTACAAAAACTAGGAAGATAGGAAAAAAGTGAAATCGGCACACTTACGTTTGCTTGTGAGCACAGTGGTACTGTTATCGATGAAGATGAAGATTATCCGAATTTTATAATAAATTAATCTCCATGAAAGTTGTATTGGGAAGCGTGATTTGTTTAGTGAGGAACTGCAAGAAGCACAACGCACTGGCACTGATGTAAACCGAAACGAAAGAGACTGAAGTTGAGCTTCTGAGAATGATTTTTTATTTTAGTAACACTTCAAACCTCTCTCCCCCTCTACACTTTTCTTCTGTTTGGTTTCATTTTAAAATAGTTGTAAAAAAGGAAAAGTTTGGGAGATGGTTTGAGTTGTTTAGGCCAATCTATGACCTTCCCTGTTGTTATCTGCTCCTGTATTCATTTGGATTCATCTTAGTTATGTCATTTATTTTGTATCACTGCTATTTGGTTGCTTTTGCTTCACTCAGCCCACACCATCTTAAATCTAAACTTCCTTGTATCACTTCCTAAGTTCAAAATTATACACTTTTTAAGGGACCTACATTCACATCTACCTTTATATAACTAACTATTATTTGAAACTATACCAATACACAGATTTTATGTCTGTTAATTCTTTTTCTTTGGATTCTTAATATTTTATATTTTAATTTCAACAATAAATTCTTTTGCAATGTGATTCTAATTAAATGATAAATATATAAAAAATTAAAAACTACAAAACAAAAAATTGAAAATATATACTAAATGAGAATTACAAAACCATTATGTACATGAATTTTTTTAAAAAAAGTTAACGTATATTTTTTTTTAAAATTAACAGGTACAAACAAAAACTACATTTAATAACATAGATTTAATTTAACTAATACCATACAATTATTTAACTAGTACCATATTTGTATCTTTTTATATTCTCAAAGTTGTCTATGGTATGTATCTTTCTCATTCCATATTTTGTTTTTCTATCTCAAGCTTCTATTTCAATATTTGATTTTCTTTCCCTTTAAATGGGTTGTGTATTTCATTATATTTTTTTTTTCATTTCGTGACTTTTGCATAGTCACAAAGTTGGAGTTGTGAGAACAAGCTTCACTTTCTTTCATTTTGTTGGATTTTGCCCTATTGGAGATTGTGAGCAAATTTGGGTCATATTCGACACTGAGTTTGGGTCTCCATCTTATAAGATGTTTTTGTTCTTTCCGAAGAATCTTCCATAGCAGATGTCCATTTTCGTTATTTTTCAAAAGTGGTCAACACATGCTTAAGATCGAATTTTTCCTTTTAAGTTTTATTTGAGAAAGTTTAATTTTGAAAAATGTCAGTATTTCAAAAGATACATATAATAAAACTCAATTTTAATAGCAATGATATAGACCAATATAAACCCAACAAAACTTAGTTTCACTTAGTTTCTCCCCTAGTCACTGTAATTCCTTAATTAGCTAATTAAACACTTCTATATGTGTAAATAAAAAAAAAAACAGGGATATATAATGGTGATATATCTTCTCTAATTAACTCTGACTATATAAGCTTGTGACATTATTATTTAGAGTGATATATATGCATAAGGATTTTAATTTTTCAAAAATGGAAAATTTCAAGAAAACCGGTGTGGGTGAATTTGAAACTAGTATCTTTTAAGCTAAAAAAATGTTGAAGTAACTTGTAAAAATAGCCTAGAAACTATTAAAAGCCTTAATATTAGATAATCTTATACTTACTTATGAAAAATAAATAAATAAATGAAAAATCTTTCCGTAAATTAAAAAAATAACTTTGGATAACTTTTTTATACATAAACTAAAATTCTTTTGTTGAAAAAATATTTTTATTTTCTTCATTTATATTATTATTCTTAGCAAAAGAAATAACCAGTTAAATATTAAAATAAATTTGCGTAAACTTGTTTTACTTCGGCTAACTGATAAGATGGTTAAATTAACTTATAAATTTCTAATTACCTTGTGAAACACTCATAATCTACTCAAATTAACTCACCAAAACAAGTTAAAAGATATTACAAATAAGTTATTTTGAAAATAAATATCTAAATTGGTTCTGAGCCATGAATGTGTTCACACTAACATGTTATTCATATTTTAATGTAAACATATACACTTGAAATATATTTTTTTATTGATTTTGTTAAATAGGAATAAAAACAATAAGATAGTTGTAATAAAAAAAATATCATAAATTCATCCGTCTCTGTAAAATATATCTATGTTCCAAGTGTTTAACTATATCAAGGAAGTATAACTCAAATGGTTAAAACTGGATGCGTGACTACATGGTGAGTGAGTTGTTGTAAATTATTTGAATTCTTATAGATAAAGAAAAAAAACTATTATCCATTACTAATTAGGCTAAGAGTAAAACAATGTTTCTTTACTTTATTTTCTTGCTATCCATATGATAGAATAATGGGTCTTAATTTGCTTGTTTGAGTAAGCGTACCTTGACCAAAGCAGCAATCCGCGCATTGCTACTATTTCTGTGCAATATGAGAAAGGAACCTTACTTGTTCATCATAATGATTCCATTCCACTCATATATTCAAATTCTGCACTCACAAATAAACTAGGTTGATGTTGCAAATAGGTTCTACACTGCTCTCGTATAGTCTTCTGATTATTGAAGAGATCAAATCTAAACATTTTTTTAGAAATAAATTACTCTTAAAATGATAGTTTGGACATGCAAATTGGGATGGCTGTTTATTCAAACATATTTGAACTAAATCAAATTCACACTCAACTCAATTAAATTACATAACAAAATTAAATTATTTAAAATAAGAAGTATATTGAATTGTATTAATGTGATTTTTAAAAATCGAATTACTTTTAGATAAGATTGTTTGAATTAAAATTTGTGATATTAATAAAGTATATTTTAAAGTAGGATATTTATGTTAGGGAAGTCCTGACCCTTTTAACTCTATCGTTAATTCACCGCTTCAGATGATTTTTTTTTGAAAAAAAACACACATAAATATTATTGGTTATTAAGTAGGATGCAATATTATTAGTGATTAAAGATTATTATTGTTGGAGATCTCACATCAACTAGAGATAAGACCTTTTAATAGTTTATATATTGGTGCAAATCCCACCTTAAAAACTGGTTTTGTAAGGTCGAGTTAGGCTTAAAGTTCAAATGATATTTGAACCTATCTTGGCAAGGTTGTTCGACTTATTAGGTCACTCGCTATCATACCGTTATTGGACCATTCTGAGTTGAAAAGTCTCAGTGTGTTAGAGATCCCACATCGATTAGAAATAAAATCAATTTACAAACTAATTTTATAATACATATAATAATCTAAAATTCATATAGTAATTTATAGTAGTTTAACTTAGTTTAGTCAAAATAATGCTATATTTTAGATCATTTTATTTAAACCATTCTACAATTCAATTTAGTTTTTCAAACTATTCTTACAAAGTTTGATTAAGTTTTGCAATAATTTATATTTATTACTCACACATTACTTAATAACTTAATTGTAATTAATTAATTAAAAGAACTTATATCAAGAAAATGTTGAAGAAATATATTAGGGAAGATATACATTAAGTCTCTTCAACTAAAAAAATTATTATACAAATCTATTTATTTAGAGTAAAAGTATAACTTTTTAAGTAAAGGTAAATAAATTTCTAACTAAAATTGATTTAACACACAGTTAAGTTAAAATCAAAATAAAAAATGTGAATTTTTGAGTTTTGTTTTTTTTTTAAATTATTGAAACAAAATTGAGTATATATTTATATAAAAAAAAAATCATAGGATATTATGAAGACTAAAGAAAATTTTGCAGAAAAAAATTATTAATTTAAGAAACTCCGATAAAAAATTATATTAGAAATCTTTTTAAATTACTAAAACTATGCAAAAGTATATCTAACAATATTTAATTAATATATTAGATTATACAAATGTCAATATAATATATTTATGTGATAAATAGATATTAAAAGGATTTATTTGACAGGAAATTCATACATTTATCAAATTAGTTATAAACACTCACGAAAATTTAGGACAAGACAAACAAGACTCTTATGCGCGTTTAATATATATATATATATATATATATATATATATATATATATATATATATATATATATATATATATATATATGTGTGTGTGTGTGTTTGTGTGT
>Ga0099824_1003596_pt1 | contig 22637 bp, 7 predicted proteins | sample SiratrowhiteBW_FD_76837 | JGI IMG/M metagenome (GOLD analysis project Ga0099824, IMG submission 76837) | Root nodule microbial communities of legume samples collected from California, USA - Siratro white BW | ecosystem: Host-associated > Plants > Roots > Nodule | place: USA: California... | reverse complement strand
TATATATATATATATATATATATATATATATATATGAATGTATTCACTAAGTAGCAAAACCTCGGTTTCAAAATTAGCAACATCAATCACCATTACCCTTTCTATCCCAATCTCATGATCAAAACCATAAAACTAGTGTTGAAAATTTCTTAAAATTGAAAAGGAAGAAAAAAGTTAGGGTGAAAATTGAAACGTTGATCAGGAAAGGGAAAGAAAGTCCTACCTGTTTGGAGCAGCGAAGCTATGAACGGTGACTCAAAGACTTGTAAACGGTGACATGAAGACCTTTGACGACGACACCATGGCCTCATAGCAAGCACAAGGTTTCATGCTCCTTCACCTCTAATCTCGCTAAAACCTTGTCCCTCACAACATGTTGCTCCAGATAACCAGACAGTGAAGAAAAATTTGAAGATTGTGAATGGAGTGCTCGAAGAAATCGATTAAGAGCCATGGCAGAGTGTGAGTAGAGGAGTGGAGTGGAGTCAAGTGAAATGGATTGAAGTAGAGCTTGAGTGGAGATGAGTGTGAGTGGACCGGAGTGTGAACAGACTGGGAAGAAGATTTTCGTTGAGCGGGATATAAGGGTTTCAAAAATTTGGAAATTTGGAGAAGAAGGTTAGAGCAGGATAAAGGGTTTGAGCAAGGAAGAAAATTTCACTGAACACACAAATGATACATTCTAATATTAATTTTAAAGACCAAATTTATAAAAATGTGGATTAAAATACTTACATTTTTAAAAGTGTGGTATAAACTGACATTTATCCATCTATGTTTTTATAGGTGTTGTCTAAAATAAATAGGAAACGCTTTTCATGTGTAGCGTGACCTTCTTTAAATTAAAACTTACTTTTTAGGAAACATGTAAAAATCGTTGCCTATTCTTATTTTAGACTATATTTTTATGCTCGTTGCGATATAAGTGTTGCCTAAAGCTGAAAATGGTGTAGTGTTTAAATTACAAAATAAGTTTTAGTCACTAATTCTGTCACTAATAGTGACCAAATTTTTTGATCACTAATTTCAGTCACTATTCAACAATTTTTAGTAGTGATTGTTCATTAGTATTAAGTAAATATGTATGTTGTAATAGAGATTCTCTAACTTCATTGATGGTTTGAATCACGTAAACTATGACATCTAGTGGTGAGAAGCTAAAGATAGGTTATCGTATCATCATATTGTATGTGTGAGTCTGAAAGAGTATATCAAAACACGTGTTAAGGTTTGGGTAAGGATATACTCTAAACTCACTGGTTCATGTAGTTAATGTTGCATACCTGAGGTACTAAAATAGGTCAAAGGTTAAATATCTAATGGAGAATACAGGTCTTTTAGAAGGAGTTGGTAGATATTCCTTGACAGATATTTTAGTTATGAGGATCCATATGTGATCTCTATATGTGTGTATGTGTTTAATGCAAAGGACGATGTGTGATTATGTGTTTCAGTATTTAATTGTATTACCTTAGAATTTATGTTTTTCTTAAGATCCTTTTTAGTAGCTTACCTTGTGTTGGTTGTTGTCCATGTGATAACCTACTATAAATATATTGGGTACATAAGCAGATTTAGGAGTTCAAATTGGAGCTTCATCTAGAAGGATGTAGCTGTGGGAATAAAATGTTATTTCTTCTATTTCTTTTCTGGAAAATCATATGCATATCACGTTATCTTTTCCCAAACCTTGTGTTATCAGTTATTACCATGCAAACTCTCTATTGAGTCTGATCCTTTTTGGGATTTTTTTAGGAGTTATAATTTTTGTATTAGATCTGGTTGTATCTTTTCAAGACCTAAGGGTTATGAGTTTATTATGTTTCTTCAACAAGTAGATATTCATTTTATCGTATGATAAGACTGACTATGTCTTTCTTGTCATGTCTAGTCAAATCTTTTTATGTTTCAAATGACGACATTTAGACCACCTACCCCTCCTTCTTTGATGTCAGATATACCCAATTTAGCAAGGGCTATATAGATGATGACAACCAAGGTAGTTAAAATCTAGATTTTTCTCTTAAAATTGTATGATCCTATATGTTATTTACGATTTAAATTCCACACTAGATCGTAAACCAGTAAGATCATAAAGACCGTCGAATAAAATCGTAAAAAATGTGTGATCTTGATTTTTTTTCTGTGCACTGACTATTCACCTTTTTGAGTGAATGAATTCAGTTGAAACCTAATTTTAATTAAAAACTATTATAATTAAAATTTTACCTTGCTACATGTGTTGACAACCATAACACCACTCACTTAAAATTAAGGCAATTTAAATTGAAAACAAATTCCAAACCCAATTAACAATTCATAATCTTTCTGATGCACTTTTCACCTTCTTCGTTGAATATGAGTTTCAATCTCAATTAAAATAAATCACCACCCAATAAAAACCAATGTAATTAAAATTCAAAACAAATTTTAAACCTAACTAGAAATGAAGAGTATTTTTTGTTGCACTATCATATTCTTAATTGAGCTAAACGAGTCTCAATTTCAATTAAAATAAAATCAAAGAAAGTCACTCTTAACGTGCATCTCTATTATTTCTTTATAATATCTTCCTAATACTTTTTTTTTCTTTGCTGATAAAAGAATGTGACACACACATACACACACACACACATATATTAAAAGGTAAAATTTACAATTCGTGTCACTATTCTACGATTTACAATTTTGTAAGCTTGGCATGATCCTATCCATAATCTCAATTTTAACTACCTTGATGGCAACAACCTTACAACAACAAAGTTTTATAATGACGTAACAATATCGGGCTGCACTATATTTGTTGGAGACCACAAGATTAACTTCAATGACATCTCAGCTTCACTAGCAACAATATACTCTGAATTTGGAGGATTTTATGAGACATAATCCCTCCAAGTACAATGAAAAGCCAAACCCATACAAAGCAAGTCAATGGATAAGGGACATTGAGAGAATAAGCCACTCAATGCCCTAAAAAGAAGATACTATATGCCATCTACATGCTCATGGAAGAAGTTGAGTTTTGGTGGATGGGTATAAGTATATGATGGATAAAAAGGGAGAATTTGTATCTGAGGAGAGCTTCAAGACAAGGTTTTGGAGGAGTACTTTCCTGACAGTGTTCGACATGCGAAGGAGATTGAGTTCATACAATTGGAACATAGAAATCTCATAGTTATCGAGTATGCTACTAGGACCAAACACCTAACTAGATTTTACACATAATTTATGACTAAAACTTGGATACGTAGAAAGTTTGAGTATAGATTGAAGTCAAAGCTTAAGGAGGTGGTGGTTCCAATGTCTATAAGGAGGTCCCTCCTTGGTAAAGACAGCAAAGGTGGTGGAAGGTCTAAAGAGCAACAACAAAGCTACTATGCCACAAATGAAGAGGCCTTTAGGAAGCAAGGCTAAGGGTAGGGATAAGAGGAAGTCCTACTCTAGTGGAAGCTCTAATTCTCAGACTTAGCCAACCATCAAATGTTTGTGGTGTGGTGGACCTTATATGGTAAGGTTTTGTCCTCAGTTAGGCTAGAAGTGACTTGCACCAAATGTAATAGACAAGGTCATGTAACCAAAGGTTGTTGAGTTAGGCTAGGGGAAACCCTTTCTAGAGGAATACAATAGGTAAGAGAAACACTACCAAGAATGAATCAAAGACCTGTAGTAGCTAGAAGAGTGTTTGCCATTAGTGGAATTGAATTTTTGCAATTTGATAATTTAGTTATAATGTTCCAATCTAGGATTTTATTAGCTATGTTGTTTGATCAGTTTGAGGCAACCCATTCTTTTGTATTGTTTGCTTGAGTTTAGAGTCTTAAGTTATTGGTTAAAGAGTTAGACATTGAGTTGGTGGTCTCTACACCGACCACAAAGGTTGTAGTGGTTTTGTTTGTGTGTGCAAAGTGTCCAATAGTTGTAGTTGGATGAAGGTATAAGGTCAATTTGATTTGTTTACCTTTAGAGGATTTGGAAGTTATTCTAGGAATGAATTAGCTATCTACTAACCATATCCTTATAGATTATCGGCAAAAGAAATTAATCATTTCTTGGTTGAAAGGAGTGAAATTCATCTCAACTCTACAGATGGAAAAGGAGTTACAACTGCAAGTAAGATGTTTTATATTGTTAGCTTGTTTTTCATCTAGGGAAAATATGGAAAAGAATATGTAGTAATCCAAGAATTTATTAAAGTGTTTCTTGAAGAGATCCCAAACTACCAGCCAAAGGAGAAGTGGAATTTGGAATAGATCTGATCCCTGGAGAAGGACCAATGTTTATTTCTCCATACGGAATTGGACAAATTAAAGAAACATGTAGAAGAGATATTGGAGAAACAATTCATTAGACTCAACATATCCCCATGGGGTGCTCTAGTGTTGTTGGTAAAGAAGAAGGATGAGTCCTCTCATCTATGTATAGATTATAGGTAGCTAAACAAGTTAAAAATCAAGAACAAAATTACTCTTCCTAGGATTGATGATTTGATGGATCAATTGCATGATTTTGTTGTATTTTTCAAGATAGATTTGATATCATGTTATCATTAGATCTAATTAAGTCTGAAGATGTTCTGAAAATAGCTTTGATATGTGAATGTGTCGTGAAGATGAAATGAGTGCAGTGGAAGCTATGTGAATTGGATGACGATGAACTAGGAGGAATAAGGATTTGATAGAGGTTGGGCCAACTATCAATGGAGTTTTGGTTGAACTCTAGAAGTTCATACTCTAACCCTAGCTTCTTCCACACGTCTAACCCTAGCTTGTGTCATAAGCTTCCATGCTCTCTAATAAGAATGCGCCACGTGGATCTCAAGCCTTATGCTACAAGCTTCCTTGTCCACCAATGAGAGTGTGACACGTGGATGAAGTGGCTAGGCATGCTAAACCCTAACCCTAGCATGCCTAGGTCAACCTTCTAACACTAGTTTGACTTTTATTCTACTATAGAACTGATTGCATTTTTTATGATAAAATGATTTTACAATCGTCATGGAGTCAAAATTGTCAGCATTTTGGGTTGAACTTGTGTCTTTGACTCCCGTTGTTCTTTTATTTTCTTGGCCATGGATCTCGTCGTTGGACCTTGCCTAGATCTTCTTCCATCAAGAGGAATTACCCAATACAGGATTTGGAACTACCAGAAGTTGTCATGCCCTTGAATATTTGGAGGCACCACTAATATGGAGCATATTTTGATGTGTTCAGTGATTATAAGAGCTTGAAATATATGTTTGATCAGAAGGAGATCAACATGAGTTAAGAGAAGATGGATGAAATTTCTCAAAGGTTATGATTTTTGGTTGATGTATCATTTTATAAAGGTAAATGTGGTTGCAAAAACTTTGAGTATGAAGAAAACCCATATGGATATACTCATTGTCAAGGAATTAAGTTTGATTAAAATTTCATAATTTGAGCCTCGAAGTCTCGGCATTGTCTGAAAACATTAGTTTTAACATGTTTGTTATAACTAATGAGTTTCTGGAAAAGCTTAAGGATAATCAAATAGAAGATCCTAAACTAAAGGACGTCTTGGATTGGTAGGCACTAACAAGGCAAAATATTTCTCTATGGCAGTTAACGACATCTTAATATTCAAAAATAGAATATATGTTACCAAGGATGAAAAATTGAAGCAGATGGTGATGTTGGAGGGCCATAAAAGCAAGTTCAGCTTACATCCGGGTATGACCAAGATGTACCAAGATCTCAAGAAGTCTTATTTGTGGTTGGGTACGAAAAAAGACATAGCCAAGTTCGTAGTGACATGTTTGACTTGCCAGAAATCCAAAATGGAACATCAATGACTAAGAGGTATGCTAACTCAATTTGACATCCGAGTGTGGAAGTTGGACAATGTATAGATGAACTTTGTTACTTGCTTGTCACGAACAATGAAAAAGCATGATTCAATTTGGGTAATAGTGGGAAAACACAGAAAGACTAGACATTTTCTACCAATAAATATGAGAATTTCTACAATAGTAAAATCGACCAGACTTTGTTTATTTTGATTAAGTTTTTAAACAACAAAAAATAAAGCATGAATATGCTTCATTTAACTTTTATAGACAACATATTATGTAAGACTCAAGTGCTCTGTTTGGCAGACGATACATCATCTTGAAATTCTTGCTTCATTTGATAAGCAAAAGTCTCATAAGATGATATACATGCACACAATACCTAATGTTGTACCTAATAAAAATCTTTATGAGCTTATTTTGTGTTGCAGAGAATGTTCTCATCTTCACATCTACCAAGAAGGTCTCATAGAGCACAAGTCAATGTCAAAGATCTCTTGAAAGACATGTTAAACTTGCTTCATGCAACACATATTTTGGCACTGCCCATGTTAAGTTTGGAAAGACTATATGCCTCATATGTCTATGATTTACTTCGATTTGGTTGAAATCTCTTTAACTGGGATTTTATAAGTCATGCCAACTATCACAATGTTGTATAAAGAAAAGATAAACATTTAATGTTACATAGATAACATTTAATGCATCTTTGCATTCATGCGAGAACAAACAACAACTTAAAAATGAAAATTTGAAGTGAAGTCTCTTAGCAAGAAGAAAACGATTTGTAAAAATTCTTTTCTCAACTTTGTATTTAAAGAAATCTTCCAAGTAGAAGACAAGAAAAACAAGTGATCAAGAACTGAAAAATCACCTTCAATTTCATTGCTCAAATGTTTTAATACCCATAACTTCACAAGCACATTGTGATATGATATTTAGGGCTAAATAATTGCTTAAGCCCATATTATTCATTATTAATGCAGAAGAAAATAACATTAGATGATATATCTTCATGACCTTATCATGATAATATGCTCATTTTCTTCATTTCTTATATTCCTCCAAATGCAACCTTTAATACTCTTAAAAAATATAATAAAAATTATAAGAAATTCCAAAATTATATTGATATCCTGAAGATCATATCACATTGTTCGTGTTCGAATAACAAATTAGTAGAGTGTTTAAATATTGTATTCATCATAAGACACTACCTCTCTCTCTTCATAGTCAATAAAACTTATGATCCTTTAGATCACTTCCTTTATTCACCAAACCCTTAGTGAGGAGTGATTGCTTTCCAAACAATACTTGTGCTGAGCCAAGAGTGATTGAAACCCAAAAGAATACTTGGGTTGTTAGTCAAAACTGATTGAGTTCAAAATAATACTAAGTCTTAGCTAGAAGTGGTTGTGCTCTAAAGAATATTCAGTCTTAACCAATAGTGATTGTGTTCCAAATAATACTCAAGTTTACCTAGAAGTGGTTGGCTTCCAAACAATACTATGGATGGTATAGCTAGGAGTGACTGAGGTTCAAACAATTCTTAAATTGTTAACGAGGAATGATTGCATGTTTAAATAATATTTGGATTGTTTTAGACAAGAATGGTCAAGGTCTATATAATACTCAGTTGCATCTTCACAATGTCAGTCTACTTAATGAAACTTGATTGAGTTACTCAAGATTGGACATAGTCTACATTTACATACAAACTAGTATAAAAGCTATCAATGTAAATCCATCTTATCATTAATTTCATCACACACGTGCATGCACACACGCATATACACATATACCCACACCCATGCACGCATGCGCACACACGCATATTCTTCACTCCATGAAAAGCATTAATTTTTATAAGTAATAAATATATAAAACTATTATGCTATTTTTATTAAAAAAAACAAGTTGTCCATACTTTTTCTCAAATTATGTTCACTATTTACTATTTTAGAAAAAAGAAATAGAAGATGGTTACACAAATTTTGTAAAAGAGGAGATAATTGATTATAGTTATAACCATAATTAATTATTCTTGAAAAAAAAATTAATTATGACCATATGTATAATCAATTTTGTGTTCCTTTTTTCTAGCATAATCCACTATGTTTAAGACTACAATTGATTGTGGCGCCAATCTTTATCATCACGTACTATTTAGATCATAAATTTCTCATATTCTTTATTCGTTTTCATGGAAAAACAAAGAAAACATGTAAAAGCTTAATTGTTATCTATCCTTTTCACCATTTTATCTCTACAACGAGGGAACACACATAATATTTAGATCCACATATATATTATTCACAGGTATTTGGAGTCATGAATTGTAAGACCACTGTTCACTTTTAATTTACATGAATAGATGTTACAATAATAAAAACATAGAAAGGGAAGAGATTAGAGGAGAGTTTTCCCTTAAATATGTGATGAAAAGAGTGAAAAATTTAAGGTTTTTTTTCCATTCTGGTACATTTTTTTTTCAAAATTCACAGAATGGGTAATTTTTTATTTTATTTCTGATTATGGATAAATCGTGACAAGTTGGCATGATTTTATTATGAAGAAATCGTGCCATTATAGCATGATTTCAGTTAATTTAGAATGAAATAGTGTCATTATAGTATAGTACGATTTTAGGTATTAATTGAAATTGTGCTGATGTGACACGATTTCAGTTGTTCTAAAATCGTACTGATGTGACACAATTTCAGTTCAATTTTATTATACTGAAATCGTGTTGATGTGACACGATTTCAGTTCAATTTTATTACACTGAAATCGTGCTGATGTGACACAATTTCAATTAAATTTTTAAAATATAATAGTGACACGATTTCATTAATTTTTCGTGGCACGATTTATCCCTAATGAGAATAATGTTTTTTACTCATTCTGAAAATTTCTAAAAAAAAATGCACCACGATGAGAAAAAAAGCCAAAATTTAGCAAATTACCTATTAATATAACCGTACATATAACAAGAGATTTTCTTTAATAACCCTGTTGTAATTATCATTGTTACAAAAACTCATGTCATATGTAAATAACTAATTTTTATTATATGCCTCAAGAAGAAACTAATATTTTATTAAAATAATAATTTTAGTGTAAAAAATATTATAAATATTTTTAATATTGAAAACATGTATGAATAAAAAACCATTATACAATATCATCATAATATTAAATTTATAAATGTGTCTTACTCACTTTGAGTATCAACCTTTAAATCCGTATACATTATTGTATGTCAATTATGTTGAGGCACATAGTTGACAACAGATTGTGTTTTTCTAGCTATTTTTCAATAAATTATTTATATTTTTTTATTATCTAATATATATATAAAAGATATATTTTTAAGCTTTATGACGTACATAGTTCAATGATTTAAAAGAATTTAATAAAATCACTGTCAGTATATTTATTTATTTATTTCTTATTTTAAGAAGTACAAGGTAATTATATAATTTATGATTAAATGGAAAATTTAAGTTTTATTTTTCTTATTTTATTAAATTTTGATTTATTATATTTGTATGAAAAATTTTCAACTTCATTTTCAATTAATTATATATATATGCATATATTTAATCTAAAAATTTAAATAGAATTTTCTAACTATTTTTTTTCCTATTTCATAAACTAACTACTTCATAACTAATTATTATTCAAATTTAATTCATACTCATTTTTATTATAATACAATCAAGAATATTTTCAAAATTCATCATATAATATAATAATTTTTTCCAATAATATTAATCATTCACACTTTTCATTTCTTCAATTGAAACACTTTCATTTCTTCAATCGAAACAATCTATTTTCATTTAACTTCCCGTTCTTTGTTTTCCTTTCCACTCACCATAATCCAAAGAATGAAAATAAGAGGACAGAAGTAAATAAAAAAAATATAAAAACACTTTAATGGAATAAATATATAATATAATAAAATAAGAATATATTAAATTAACATCATTTAATTATTTTTCCTCAATATATAATAACATTTAATAATAATTTATTTTATATATATAAATGGATCAAACATACATGATAGATTTGGGAAGGGTGAGGTATGATTTTGATGCATTTGATGGTTAAAAAAGTTAAAGTTTTGGTCTCGTCAATCTCTACTGGGCAATGAAACAGGTTGGTAATGTTTTCCCATTTGTTTTTTCCTTTCTCCTTCATCTCTCATATAATATAAACAAAGGGTCACATAAAAAACCAGTATAGGATTGAAATTCAAAGTAGAAAGACTAAAAGGTCAAAAGGTCTTAGGGTAGAGAGGAAACCCTTATTGTAAAATGCCCAAACACTCACCCAATCTTATCACGTTTTGACTTTCCGCATTCCCAGTATCACCACATTTGCACACACACGCGCTTCATAAAGCGGCGCCATTCTGCAACCCAATCCCCAGAATATGCCACGTCACACCTTCTCCATCAAACCCCAGTCACCCTATCATTCCCCTTCATCCTTACCAACCCTAGTCTAAGCTATATATATCCCCATCCCGTTACCCCGTTTCTCTCTCTCTCTCTCCCCTTTTCTCTGTTCTCTTCTCTTCTCTCTCGCTCTCTCATCCGTTCCGTTAGTTTTTTTTCCTCTGCAAAATTCTCTTCTCAGCCAACAAAACCCAGGCCCTCCAAATTAGGGTTTCTCCCCGGGAATGTGATTCAGCGTGCGGCACGCCGACCGAACATCAATGGCGGAGAAGACATGCAGCGGCGTGATAGGGTATGCGCTGGCGCCCAAGAAGCAGAACAGCTTCATCCGCGACTCATTGGTCAGTCTGGCGAAATCGCGAGGGATCGAGCTCGTGCGCGTCGACTCCGACAAGCCCCTCGCGGATCAGGGCCCCTTCGATTGCGTCCTCCACAAGCTCTACGGCGACGATTGGAAGCGCCAGCTCCAAGAATTCCAGACTCGCTTCCCAAATGCGGTTATCCTCGACGCGCCCGAAGCGATCGAGCGCCTCCACAACCGAATCTCGATGCTGCAGGTCGTCTCGGAGCTCCGAATCCAGGACCGGGCCGAGACCTTTGGGATCCCCAAGCAGATTGTGATATACGACAAGGCCACGCTAATGGACCCCCAGGCCGGGGAGAGCCTCAAGTTTCCGGTGATTGCGAAGCCGCTTGTGGCCGACGGCAGCGCCAAGTCGCACAAGATGGCGCTTGTGTTCACGCGCGACGCGCTCGACAAGCTGAAGCCCCCGATCGTGCTGCAGGAGTTCGTCAACCACGGCGGCGTGATCTTCAAGGTTTACGTGGTGGGCGAGCACGTGCGGTGCGTGAAGCGCAAGTCCCTCCCCGACGTGTCGGAGGAGAAGACGGTGGGCCTTTCGGAGAACCTTCTGTCGTTTTCGCAGGTCTCGAACCTGGCCAACCACGACGCGGAAAACGTGAGCGATGGCTACTACCAGCTGATGCATTTGGATGACACCGAGATGCCCCCAAATGCCTTCGTCGTCGACATCGCCAGAGGCCTCAGACGTGCCCTCAAGTTGAACCTCTTCAATTTCGACGTCATAAGGGACGCTCGATACGGCAACCGCTACCTCATCATCGATATCAATTATTTCCCTGGCTACGCCAAAATGCCTGGATACGAGGCCGTTTTGACCCAGTTTTTCTGCGACGTCATGTTCAATAAAGAGCAAGAAGAACAACAGGGGGAGGGTCGCGTTCCCGTTTCGACCAAGGACAATGAGGAATCTTTTCAGGCCTGAGATAATTTTGTCACACACCTCAAATGCGTTTCTCCTTCTGTACTTGTCGTTGGTTGGTGGCTTTTGGGTAACCGTAATTTCCCCAGTGGACCCATTGGCCTCATTGGTTGGTACTTGGTAATGGTAGGCACGAGTTACACATTTCCATTTAGGGTGCAGTTGGTACAGTAGGGTTGGTTGTGGCTAGTTTTTTAACCCTCTTAACATGTATATTCCTTCCACCATTGCTTTGTGGAGATAGGTACCTTTTCAAATACCCTCAACATTTAGGAAAGTTGTATTTTGCGGCTTAAGATACTAAGCTAGAAACTGTTTTACATTATGCCCTTTTTTCCACTCAATAACTCTCTTTTCCCCATTTTGCATACATTGCTTTGGTTCCATGATTCTGTTTACCATTTTCTTGTGCAGTCATCTGTTCCTGTGCTATTTTTCCGTATCAAGGTTCTTAATTGGTATTATGCTAATGAATATTCCTTAAAAGTGATTACCAGGCTAACGTGAAAAGAAGATAAACCCGTTATGCCACTTACTATTGCTTGAGTTAGTTGGTTTAACTTTTATCTAGATAGTAAATATTTGAACTGATCGATGATTTCGTACATAACTGTTCAAAGTATTTGTTGATTTCTGAGCAAAGTGTGTTAAATGCTATTTCTCATTATTTTTGAAGGGAGTAATGTGCTTATGCATAGTTTGCCCTTCATACATGTAAGAATGTTTTAAATCTCAGATTGGATGTGTTGCAGTAGTAAGCTCCAAAAATACAGTATAGCCAGACAGTGGATCGCAGGATAATTTTGTTTATAGTTTTTGGGTGTATAATAAGAATAATCAAAGTGCTAGGTGTCTTAAACAACACATATAAGCAAATTAATAGTGATGCACATTTTTTAGATAGTAATTATCAGTAATCATCTTTTAAATCCAAGTCTTCTTTTACTTTTTCATTACTTTTACGTCATTAAATTTCAATTTTTACAATTAAAATTCCGAAAAAAACCCCTAATATCTGTTCAGAGGGATTTTTGGAATCTACACATGGTGTTGCCATAGACGCTATGCAGCCTGCAATTTGGTCTGCTACGGCTACTATGCTAAACAGCTCTTCCACAGCAATCTAGTAGGCAGGGGTGGCCAGGGGTTTTTGCAAAACTGCTATGACAGCTCCATTTAACCCTGATATGTATGTCTGTTTGTTGTGTTTTTAACTGATTCTTCCAGGTTTCTACAGAAATTTGACTTGCTGGTGTAACATCTTTGTCATCACTATACTCAGGACATAGTCATTTCTTTATTTAATTTGTAGTCTTAGCTTTTAGCACAATTTGGTAGGTTTGCCTGGAAGGCCGGAAGTCTTTTTTTTGGCTCTTCTTTTTAATTTTAAACTATCTGCATGTTTACGGAATTGTCATTCACTAGCAAATTAGCATCCGATGAAATGGGTTTGACTAATGTGCATGAAATATGTTTTTCAAACTTAACATGACTTCTATATTAAAATTGTCTGTTTTCAGTTCTTGATGAACTGTGATTTTTATCCCTAATCCAAACAATGAAGGCCATATATTATTATTGCTCTTGTTTGACCAAGTTGAATCCCTGTCCAAGTTTTGATGCCAACCATACTAATATGTCTTAAAAAGCACAGGTCTTCAATTGTTGATGTTATGGTTAGTAGTTTTTTTCTTAATTTTTTAGTTCTAATCATTGAACTTGCCTCATTTTGTTACTTTTGTATTGCAAATGTATTCTTGGACTTCGTTTGGAATATTTGGACATTTTAGATAAGTACGTTAGGCTGCATATGAAAATTTTGCTGAAAGAATCATTTCAATATTTTCTTTTACTTTCCAATGTTGTATAACCTATGACAGTTACTCTGTTATGATGACTTTGCTTTTGAAGTTATGCATCTATATTTATATGACGTGCAGTACTGGATGAAATAGTGGTCCTAGTTTCAATGGGGCCTTGGATTTGAAACCACTTAACAAGTTCACATGTATCTTACTTGTGAAAGTTAACCCCACAGATATCAAAACTGTTTAGCATTTCCTAAAAGGAAGAGAAAATGGAATTGAAAAAAGAAGTGGCTTTTACACATTGAGATTCTGGCTTGTGCTTGTAGGATCTTTGTTCAGTTGGATAATATTGAAGTGGTTTAACATGCCAGTAAATGCATTTTTGTTTTGCCAGTTTTGTTGGGCATTCTTCCTCCAGGCACATGTCTCCCCAGATGTTTGTCGTGTTACTGTATGATTGATTGATGCAAATCGAGTTTACATAGGTACCTGGGGGATTTGTAAAATCTGGGTACTGGGGTCTTTATTAAAATCTGGACTCGCAGCTGTATAAGACGCTTGTAATGGCTTTTTGCTGTGCTGTAAATTTTATTTAGGTACCTGGTGGCATTGTTAAAATCTAGACTCGTTAGCAGACATGAAATATGCTTGCAAGTTAACCCTCGTTAGTATATTGTGATATCTTTTCCAGGTTGATATCATATATCTTGCCTTTCTATGGTTCTTGTTTTTCTTAAGCCTCAACTTATCAGCAACACAGCACTGGTTGGGGAAAGGGAATAGCCCATCGCTCTTTTTCACTTTTCTCACATGCATGCCTGAAATGTATTATGCGATCTTGACTTTCTGAAAACCTCTGCTTAACATCCAATTGACACACATGAAGACAGTTTCAATTGTTTATGAAATAGGTGTAGTGGTGGATTATTTCACACAAATTAAGATGAATACATGCTAGGTAACTTTAGGAAATTGCACCTAATCACTTCGTATGTTATCTCAATTTTGCATGTTTTTGTTCATAATAATATTTTGGGTTTTCGCTTAATGATTTTAGAGACATGATATGCTTTTTTGTCCACCATGTAAGCTTCGTTGTTGTGTACTTCAAGAATTTGTCTTCGTTACTTGAGAAGTAGTAGTCAGTAAGAATTAACAGTCATAATCACGAAGTGAAACTTAGTACACACGACAAAGTTAAAAAAGAAAAAGAAAAAAGGTCTTGCACATTTGGGAAAGTTTTAAAAGTTACATCTGCAACAATGACAGACGGGCCAAATATTTGTGGCTTTTTCTCCTTGTATAAAGTACCGAGCATGGAAGTATAATTTGTAGCATCCATGAGCTGTAAACAGCAGCTGCCAAACTATAAAAAAGAAAAATAAGGGAAAATAATAGTAAGCATTTCAATCAATCTTGGATTAAGTATTTTTATTCAAATATGTTATTTAAACATTCTAACAATACACCATTTCGAATTGAAGAAGTGGAAGTTTGTAAGTAAAAGAGAATGTTCGGTGAGATTAATAAACTATCTATTACTTACCTCACTAGTTTATACTATTTTCATAAACGCAAAAAATATTTATTAAGTATATTAAAAGTATGTTATTTTAGAAATTTTTGGCTCATTATAAACATTAATCTATAAATTATTTTAGTTATTTTATTTAATTTTTTTTCATTACCATTCCTTATATATATATATATATATTTTAACTTTTTTTTAGTTAAAGTTATTTCCTTCTTGGTATTACTAGGAAGTTTCATCTGTCTATAAAGAGAATAATATTATTAAAAACAACAAAAACAAAAACATTCAAAGGAGATCAAATCAAAATAGATAGTAAATCAAGAAAATTTAAATTGTAGTCCAATCCGATTTCTAAAGATTTCCTTACCAATACAAGCGAACAAACTTTTAAACCAACAAAAATCTTCCTTAGAATCAATCCTTAAATTATCTAGCTTTACATACGAAATCATTAAAATTTTGAGATATTGCAAATGATTAAACAACAATTCATCTATCCCTCAAAGTCTAAGAAACAACAAAAGGCTTTTTTAAAAGCTTCAACAAAAGGCTTTTTAAAAGCCTCAACTATTAATATATAGAATCAATCTCCAACCAAATAGAAGTCCAGCCCTTCACTATTGTAAATTCAATAGCCAGCATAACTTTTGTAACCTCAGTTTTCAAAGCTAAAATATTGTCAATGTATGAAATGAAATTACCAAAATTTTCACATCTGACTACCTCTAAATATTCCAAATACCTCTAAATATTCCAAAAGCTGTTAATCCAGGATTTTCACACACAACACCATCAATATTGCATTGACAATACTAACTCCTAGAACGTTTTAAAGAGCCCAAAATCATCTGACGAACTTTAATAAAGTGACTCCTGTCATTAAAGTGTTTAAAAATCATAAACTTTTCATTATTATTATTTATCACTCCTTTATATTTATTTTCCACAAGACAAATACTACCAAAAATTACTATTATACCATAGATAAAGGAAATTAGTTTACCAAATATTTGAGCATTTATGATGAGCTAAATTACCCAAAATATCTGCACATCCTGAAGTTGAAAACTACTAGATAAAGCTGAGTTTGTTGTTAAATCTCTAATATAAAAGTTAAACTGAGATTGTAGATCGGAACTTTTCTCTAAAATCCACATTGTTCTAAGCATCAACTACAATAGATTGTAGGCCCATGTAAATACCCATTACCCTGAGGCAACTCTAAAATCTTAGAGAACGGTTCATCTATGCACAAGACATAATTTACATAAGTGATTTTCTTTTGCCATCTCCAATAATAATAATTCATCATGCAGAAATTTTACTAATAGTATCTAACCAGATATTATATTATGATACACAACAAATGTCTTGGATTTAATAGGTTTCTGGTATTAGTTTGAAAATCAATTCCTCGGCAAATATGCTATAAGGATGAAAATTAAAAATCCCAAGTTAATCTCAACATATTATTTTCCTCAACAAGGTTGATAACTCCTAACTCACCTTCCTCTTTATTCTTTATTATTGTATAACTTGTTGCAATTTACAATTATGAAATCTCTCTTATAAATAGCCTAAAAAGAATTTCTAATCCAACATTCCACTTCTTTCAAGACAATTTGAAGGCTTTGAATCCTTCAATTTTTATTTATTAATTATTACATTTTTTCTTTATAAAAAATAATAAGCCTAATATTTCTTTATAAAAAAATCAAATGTCTCAAAATAATACGAAAACCTAAGTAAATTATTAACAAATATGAAACATAACTCAAAATATGTTCTTTAAAATTATTTAAACTTTAAAGGTATCTAAAATGGAATTTTTATGAAGTAATTACCTATTACATAAATTAACACAGTGATTTGTAATGTAAAATTCTTCAAAAACTAAAAAATACTTTTTCTAGATTGTAAATTTAATCCTTCTTCATCTGCAAACGTAACTTACGAAATCATAATCAACAATAAAAATAAGAGTAAATCCAAAATCAAACACAATAAATATAACTATTTTTAAAAAAATATCATTCACATAAAATTTTCAATCACATAACTATTTAATAAATTAATTAATTCATCAATTTCCAGAAAATAGATTTAAAGGAAGATCTTTATATTAAAACTTATTCATTCTACATATGACTAAAGATTCACTACAAGAAAACGTCACTTTAACGTCAATATATTTGCATGCATTAAGAAATTGACTCAAATAGCATGGACCAAAGCATCGATTTGTAAAGTTTCATGCATAGCATCGGTTAGACTTACATAAAATTTGTCATATTTTTTTAAAAAATTGCGTCAACTTAGTCTACACAAAAAAAAGTTTAAAAAAAAATTACTGCACGATATGACTCACGTTAAGGTATGCATCAACCTAACCTACACAAAAAAAATAAAATAAAATAAAGGTACGATGGCTTGGGCGACGCTAAGCCCATGCTACCTTAATTAATTTTTTTTAATTTAAAAGTAGTTATGAAAAAAAAAGAAATATAATTAAAATTAAATTGAATTTAAAAAATAATAAAATTTAGAAAATATAATATAAAATAATAATAATATTATTATATTAGTAAAATATAAAAATAATGAAAAAAGATAAAAATAAACAAAATAGATGTAAGATTATAATTTAATAAAATAAATAAATAATATTTGATCATAATTTTTGAAATTTAATTGAATGTTGAATCATCAAATATAAATGAATGATAATTAAATAATAAAATGTAAAAGAATAATAGTTGAAACATAAAATATGAGTGAATATAAGATATAACATAATGATACTTAATTTGTTAAGATATAAGATAAACCTTTTAACACTTTTATTTATTTTAAGTTTTATATAGTCCTTTTATGTATTTAAATTAGGTGATGTAATGAGTATTAATTAAATTAAATTTGTATTTATTTTTAAAAAATTAAATTTTTTAGTTATGGTTTTTCTCACTCAAATCACAATCTTCTCTATTGCAATTCTCACTTTCACTTTTTCTCTACTTATTAACTTGCCTCCTCTAGTGTTAGGATCTTTTTATCTAAATTGACATAAACTTTAAGAAACTTATGTAAAAGAGATACTGGTTCACACCATTTATCTTTTAAAAGTCTTTTTTTTTCTCTATTTCCAACTTTAGAATTAACATTTTCATCAAACCATGCTTTATTCCTTTCCTCCTCAAACATGTCCTTTATTGAGTTATTAAACTTGCAGGAGAAGTTTCAGATAACATTTATGAAAATTGTCTCAGAATCTAAGAAATAGTGACATAGCATCTAAGAAATAGTCATATTAATTACACATCTATTTTGTTGCTCTGGTTTCTTTGGAATCATATTATCAATAGTATTAATTATTGATATGTCTTCCCATCCTACTATATATACATGGATCAAGACTTCATGTTAAGTATCAATAATCTTTTTCTATTTTATGAAACTGTCATAATATTAATCTCATTTTATTAGTTATTCTAACATTTGTTTGCCAAAATTTAAACATATGATAAAAACTAATTATTATTACAATAAATCTATTTTAAATTGTCTATTTTAAAATTTTTATGTGAATTTTAAAATTGATTAGAAAATGACATTAAACAAAAAATTTTAAACATATCTTTTTTAATTATGATTATATATGTTTTAATTATATAAATGTAATTATCCAAACAATATATAAACAGAATTAAAATCTAACATATAAAAGTTGAAACTTTATGGATCATCTTTTCAAAATGAATGAAAAAAACATTTTAATATTATTTTATTTAATTTATATTTATTTTATTGATGTTTAAAAGTATAGAAAAACGTGTTTCAAAACAGAGTATGTTTTATTATAAAAAAAATAAAATATGTGTTTAATTTTAACTTTTTTTTATTGTTTAAAATTATAAATTCATGATTTTTCCACGTTTTTAAATTTTTTATTTAAATATTACAAAGTTGTGATCTAAAAACACAACGTTAACCTTAAAAAAGATACTGTTACTGAAGTCTCATTCTAAAATGAAACATCTTAAAAAGGTTTTATTTTAAAAATTGAATAAAATTATCTATTAGACAATATATCTTTTAAAAAGGGAATTTTTGTTTTAAAATTATTTTTTTAAAATTATCCATTTATATAGTTTACCAAATAAATACGCCTTTACTTCTTTAATAGTAGTATATTAATTTTTCTGCCATAATATTAGTAATAATTAACTTAATTTTAAAAATATAAAATGTTATTTTAATCATTGGAATGTAATAATTTTTTAAAAGGCCTTGTGTCTAATAATTTTTTTATATCAAACAAAACCTTTTATAATTTCAAATGTTAAATTAATCTAGATATATTTTTAAGAATAATTGGATACAATATTCTTAGTTTTTGACGTTGCTTTCTACTTTCTATCATATATGAAAGAAATGTTCTCTTCCAATAATGTAGATAAGTTGACATGAAAAAGAGAGAGTTTTATCTTTTAGTATTTGAAAACCCAATTTCAAATACATTTCATATAAATACATTTTTAAAAGTTTAAGATAACATTAATTATTCATTTATTATTATAAGAGCATCTTTTAAATTATTTTATTCATTTAGGATTCAACTTTAAAAAGATGATAAAACTGATAAATGGACTTTAAAGCATTCAAAAGTCAATTGAATGTGATTTTTATGGTTGTTGATAACATTAATATATTAGAATATATTTTAACAATAACTTATGAAATAAATAATACTAAATCAGAGTAACTTTGTTTAGGTAAGAGTAATAACAGTTAATTGATGAGCTGAGGTAGGTACTAAGCTAAGTATAATGTAAAGAAAAAAGTAAAAAAATAAGAATTTATGCCCAATTGATATGGAGTTGATGAAGATGCTTTAATTAGAATAATAGTATCTATGATTGATATATGATAATATATGATTGAGTAACATAAAAAATTATTTAAATTATACATATTCAAAATTAATTATGAATTTTTTCTTCATGTTCATATATATAAAGAAAAAAAAATGCATACTAGAGTAAATGTTTTTTGGTACTCATAATGAAATGAGTGGAAAGAATATTTTGTATTCAAACAACTTTTAAAATTCATAATAGTAAGAAAGTGAAGATTTTTTTTTAATGAAAATTCTTGTTTTAGGTGAAAAAAAAATAAGTTCTTTAACATGGTATAAAAATAATTTTTTTTTCAAGAAAAATTCAATTTATTCAAATTTCTCCTTCTTAAAATTGAATGTTTCTTCCAACCACGTACTCAAATAATGATACTAAAAAACACAGTAAATAAATTGACTAAAGCTATAATAATTGGAAAATCATTTTTTTATATTAATATTAATATTTCATGGTGATAAATGAATAATTTATATTTGAACCCAAAATCCTTGGTGTGCCAAAATTTCATTTCTTTCTTTCTTTGAAATCCAAATTTCAAATACCCCTAACCCTAAACCCATGGTGCCAAAACCCTCGGTGTGCCAAAAATTTCATTTCCTTTGAAACCTAAATTTGAAATACCCCAAAACCTTCATTGCCAAAACTCTCGGTGCCAAAATTCCATTTCCTTCTTCTCCTCTATGTGCTGCCAAAATTTCTGTCCACGATTTTCGTCTCCTCCATCTTCCAAACATTTTGAATCATTGTGTGTGTGAAGTGGTTGTTGTTAGAGCAGTTTGTGGTTGCCAGCGAGTCTTGCGAAGCTTTGAAGGAGGTACGTTGTTCTTTCTCTTCATCATTTTCGATTTCTCTAGCTTGAAAATGTTTTTAATCACCGATTTTACTTTGAAATCGTGTTAAGGATAGGTTAGTTGGTGTTGGACCGATTGGTGGTTCTTCGTGGGTGGTGTGTGAAGTGGTTGCAGTTGGAGAAGGTGGTGGGCACCGACGGGTGTTGCAAAAGTTTGATAGAGGTAAGGTATTCTTCGATGTATTCTTCGATCTATTATTCATCTGTTTGATAGAGCTTGGAATTGGTTGTGATTGTTTGTTTAATTATGAAATAGCAGGAATTTAGGTCTTTCTCTGCATTGAAGAAATTAAGAAACATGTGACATGTTCTTCATTTTTTTGATAGAGCTTGGATTTGGCTGTGATTGTTTGTTTAATTATGAGATAGCAGGAATTTAGGTCTTTCTCTGCATTGAAGAAATTAAGAAACATGTGACAATGGTAATAACAAAACTGTTGTACTAATGTTGCAATTTAGTGAATCTACAATAGCAACAACAACAATAAAAGGGCCTTTTTCCATAAGGTTGGGTCATTTGCATGGTGTGAACTATTTTCCACCATCTAATGGGATACTGTGACAAATTTTACTAGTTCTTTATTTTCCAAAGTAGTCAAGGGTTGCAGTGGCATTGGTCTTCGTCAAATGTTTATACGGATAAAGTATAAAATAAAACAGGGTTTAAAGAAGGAATATTGATCTCTCTTGTGATCTAGCATTGCTATTCTAGTAAAATAGCTTATTTTGTCATGCCATGGACATGTGGATATTGTTTGGACTTGGGATAGTGGTGCTCAGGATGGATCGGCTTATGGCCTAATGACTTGCTGCTTGCTCTCTCCCCCAATAGAAACAATAAACTTTAAGTTATCTCTCTTCATCTATAAATCATATTCAAGTCTAACGACTAATTTTTTTGGTCATTTTTATTTTGTTATCAACTTTATGCAGTTGTTTAGCTATAATAGATAGTGACTACTTTGTTAGATCCCCTATCGTAGGGTGCTGGATAATAATTACAATGGGCGGTTAGAAATTTAGACTAGTAATACATGAGATTATCATATTGTGAGATTGAGTTAATTGTTGTAGGAAGTTTTTCCGGATAAATGAGTTTAAAGGAATATTTTCGATGCCATTGTCATTTCTTCGGTGATGTTGATTATTAAGTTTATAGAAAATCAACTTTCATTAATTATATGGTTCAAGGTAACATCGTACAAGATAAAAACAACCCATACAATAACCAAACATAACCTCAATTAATAACATAATCCATAGAATTGCTTCAGCGGTGCTTATTATATCCTTATTAAATCATACAACCATACCCAAAAGGCTTAGCATTACAATAACATCAAGATTAAATAAAATAAGAAAGTTTTGATCAACTTTCACCATGCAAAATGGTAGGCCTTATCAATCACCACAACAATATCATTTGCAATATCCTTTGCCTCAAGCTTCATTCTTCTCATAAAAAACTTCTACGGTCTCACCTGTTTTCTCCTGCTTCTCTTCCTTCACTACTGCTGATTCAGTTTCATTAATCTCCTCTTTCACTTCTTTTGTTTCAAATCCTGTATCATCTTCAAATGCTCAACAACAGTTCTCATGGTAGGTCTCTCTGATGGCTCCTTTTGAAGGCATCTTTGTGCAATGTTAGCTATTGTTCTTACTGCTTTAGAAGGAAACCGACCCTTCAGTTGAGGATCCATGATCAATGACAGACAGTAGTTGTCGGCTAGGAAGGCCGACTCCACTTCACTAGATTCCTCTCTTCCTTCGGGAGATGGCTATCAAGATTTTTTCTTCCTGTGAGTAGCTCCAGAAGAAATATTCCAAAGCTCCACACGTTGTTCTTTGGAGTGAGCATTCCTTTCTCCAGTGTCTCCATCGATAGGTTTCCAACAGCCTAAGTAGAGAATGATGGAAAGATATAATCAACACTAATGTCTTAGAACTTAGAACAACACAAAACAC
>Ga0099824_1003595_pt1 | contig 22641 bp, 7 predicted proteins | sample SiratrowhiteBW_FD_76837 | JGI IMG/M metagenome (GOLD analysis project Ga0099824, IMG submission 76837) | Root nodule microbial communities of legume samples collected from California, USA - Siratro white BW | ecosystem: Host-associated > Plants > Roots > Nodule | place: USA: California... | reverse complement strand
GGAAGGGAACATCATCAGACCATGACCTAAACATACCAGTATCATGGGAGGGAGAGATATCATTCCCACCCACATTCAACCTATAAACATTCTCAAGTGCAGTGCTGTTATCAATAGTGTAAGGACTATCTGTACCCACTACCATGGTATTTCCATCAGAAGTATAAATATCAGCCATGGACACAACCTCAATCCCATTAACAAATGCGTAAGCATTGGATGCATTGGTAGACGGAGTGAAAGTCACATTCAAGGTTTCCCCTTCTACATGGATGGCAAATTCCTTCGAAATGTAGGCATAATTCAAAGCCAGAGTGGTCTGAGCAACACTGAAGTTCCTAAGAAGCGTGTATGAATTCGCCGTCACCGCAAAACGGGCATCAGATGCATTGAGATTGGAGTAAGAAGCCGAGTAAAAGTGCAATCGGAGGAACTTCCAACCGGAAGCCACCGGGAAAGCATAGGTAAACGGCGCCTGGAACACGCGTGCTGTCATGTAGGGCACCTGGGGGACGGCAGGGTCTTGAGTTGCCGCCGGCGAGACGGTGGTGGATTTTGAAGAGGAGGAATCAAACTTGGAACCAACATCAGTGATCCATACACGGCCATCAGTATCAGTACTAGATGAAGGACCCCCACAATCCAGCAGAATATTATCTGTAGGCTGAAAATCCTTTGCTACAACAAGCTCAATAGCCAATACCAAACACACGAACAATGGAACACAAACACAGTACCGATTCATGCACCACATCATGACACAAAATTCCAAACAAAAACTAAACCCAGACTCAAAAACCCTGCTTTGTTTTCTACCATACAATTGCCAACACCACTTGTAGGGAATTACAATTCACACGTACCCAGAATTTAAAAACAATCAAAGACCACAAATTTGATGCGAAGATCTTTATACCGTAGGAAACCGGATCACGAAACGGAAGTGGGGTGGAGGGTTATGATCAGCTCAGCTGGGACCCAGATTTTCCAAAACAAGCAAAATCCAAAAGGGGAGGGCAATGAGGAACTACGTTTTCAGTGAACAATGAAAGGTGTGGGATAATGACTAATAAGGGTGAGGATGGTTTGAATATTGAAGAAAACTGAAATTTGAGAAAGAAGGTGTTTTACCTTATGCCATGGGAAGAGGAACTGAAAATCAACTCGATGAGTCAAAGCGGGACGATCCCGAGTTTTGAGGGTTGGAATGGATTTGCCAGTAGCTTGCAGCGGGAAGGAGCAGAGAGAAAATGGTGGAAGGGTGCATGCAAAAGTGCCCCTACTACTGAAATGAAAATATTAGTTTCACATTACTCCATTTAACACTGTTTTTATTAATAAAATATTATATATAAATAAAATAATAATATATATTGATATAAAATAAAAGCGAAAGACAATGATGTTAAAATATTATCATCCATACTAAAACCCACCTTAAATACCCCACATAATAAACATTTCACAAACAAAACTAAAATTAATTAATAAATCTATAACTTTACCTATTTTTTTAATAAATGGGTAACTTTATTTATTATTTAACTAGTAATATGTACTAAGATATTTAGTATTTTAAAAGCATTAAATTCATTCTTATATATAAAATTGTTTTATAAACTTTTAATAGTAACATAAAAGTTAAATTTAGATGTTCATAAGGAAAGAATGGAAATGAGAAAGAAACAATATCACCTTCCAACCTACAAACTACAAACGCGTTTTCATTCCTCTCATGTCACTTTCTTATGTTTAATTAATTGTTGCTCATTATACATGAAACTAATGTTTGTAATACATTAGAACTTATACTTGTCACATTTTTTTTACTTATACACTTAGCCATTAAATTACTCATATAATAATTAATTAATTATTTTGCTAAAATAAAGAAAAATGAACATGAAATAGGTAATAAGTTAGAATTTCTTTACTAGAAAAAACTAACATATCAACCCCTAAATTATATTATATTATATTTTTGTGAAAGCAGAAAAGTATAAATACAATATTTATTATTATATTAATTATATTAGGTTGGTTTTTATTTTATGTAAAGCTTTGTTTGGATTGAACAAGAGGTATATTTGAATTTATTTTTGATGGACAATGAATTTGGAGGGATAGATTTGAGTTTATCTGTGTGAAAAGTTAAGTTATTTAAATTAAAGAAAAAAATGATAAGATTTAAATAAAAAATTTATTAAAGTTTCTGAGATGAGATATATATTTTAATATTTCTTGATATATAAAATTATAAATTAATAAATTAATTTTTATTAATATTATTTAATAATTTTTAGTAATTTATTATTATTTAATAATACTTATTATTATTATTTTGATATAATTAATTATATTTATTTTATTATAATATTAATAAATTAAAATAAAAATTAATTATGAGATATACATAAAAATTCAATATATCTTTACAAATCTTCGTAAGATAGAGAAGACAAAATTTATTATTATTTCCGTGTTAATTAATATTTTATTTTTAAATTTTCGTGAATGCATTTCTTTGTATATCATCTGTCTGTGGAAATTCATCTTCAGAATTAATATAATTATTAACTTTTTCCTCATTCATTGCAACATTGCGAAACAAAATAATTACATATTAATACGAAAACATTGTGAATTAGAATTTCATAAGCCAATATACATTTTGGATCCAAAGTAAAAAAAAAAAATTCTAGATCACATTATTTATTACTCTTTCGGCATATTTTTTAATTGGTTACTTTAAAATTGACATCTTATCTTTCAGCATGACTAACTCAAAATTGATAAATTAATTTATAAATTTATTCGTCCAAACATAATTTATAAATTACTTCATCCATAGTTAATAAAGTTTTCTGAAAATGTATACTTAAAAAAATGATAATGAGAATCCATACTTATAATTATGGATTTTATATGAAGTGCAATGTTTATCTTTTAAAGGTATAATTCATAATAAAAATTCTTCAAAATATATTTCGAATTATCCTATTTGAATGACTTGTAGATATCAAATGCTACAAAATTAATAACAAAAACTAGTATCAAATAGTTCTAAATTATAATGAATACGTATCATTCGTATACCACCATCTCATTCAATCAACACTTTTGGTCGTCACACATAATTAGAGGAAAAAAAACTATCACATATACAAAGAGATTAAGGATAAATGTGGTAACTTTTTAGAAGTTAAAAGTGGAGGAAGAAAAAAATTAACGGTATTTCTTTTTTTATCTCCATATTTTTCTTCACCGTCTTAAACATAAATAAATTCTTACTTCGACTTTGAAAAATATTTATAAATGGTATAATTTAAAATTTATTTTTTGACATAATTTTTTTAATAATATAACTTTGGAAGGTTTTTTACTTCGAAGTTTGTGCATAATTTGTTTTTATTACATAATTTATAAGTTATTTTTTTATCTCTGAATTATATAATTTAGTATTGGAATTCTACTTAGACAATTTTAATATTTTATAAGTAAGTCTATATTTCACGCAGGTTTTGTAAGGTGGATAATAATTTAAAGTTTATTTTTTAAGATGGTATTATAGTCTATATTAATAAAATTGTTGGCCTATCAGACTATTTTGTTATCATATGGAGGAATATACCAAAGAATCTTACATCAACTAGAGATAAGACACTTCAATACTTTACCAGTGAATGCAAATTTTATCCTAAAAATTAATTTTGTAAAGTTAAGTTAGACTTAAAATTCAAATTTTTAAGATTTATAAGTTTTTTATTTATATATTATGTGATTTAGAAATTATTTTTTCACGAAAAAAAAGTTGTAAAGTTACATAATTTGAATGTCTTTCGAGAAAAAAAAAATATTTATAATTTAAGAGTATTTGAATTCTATAGTTTCAAAATTATTTTTAGACTTTATTACATAATTGAAAAGTTTCTTTTAAATTATACAATTTACAACATTTTATTCCTTAAGTTCATATATAATATAACACATAAATAAGAATAGTAACAATGTGATAATGACAAGTAGCAGCGGTGGCAAAGAGATAGTCTGATACTTTAACCACCTGATGGGAGAACCATAGGAGTGAAGAAATAAATCGCCGAACTCTAATCAGTTGGATTGAACTTGTTTTCATTGGCTTTCAACAACAGCAGGGCAATAGCTTTCTGCACCACAATTGCTTCCTGCACCCCTCAATACATGTGAATAGACTTTTATACCCCTGTTAATGAAGCAAAAGGGGTAGAGTGTTGGTGGAGCCACCATGGAGATTGTGAGTTGCTGGATGCTGCAGATGTGCTTGAAAATTGGAGATTTGGAGAGTTGAGACAAGTGATTGAGTTTTGATTTCAAAAATATTGAGGATGAATAGGTGTTTCTGTTGTAGATAGGATGGATTATTGGCAATATTGGTGGTGTAAATTATAGATAGTGATGGGTTGTGAAGGGTAAAGGCACAGAGGAGGGGTATTTTTCTAGTTGGAGATTGGTTTTCGAAAATGGTTTTTCAAGAAGACTGAAAATGATTTTGGTAAGTAATTATTTTTTCAATTTTTTTGAATATTTTGGAAAATCTTTTCCAGTAATACATATACTCTCGTACAGAAAATATTTTCCAGAATATATTTTTACTATTCCTTAATAGTTTTTTCTTTTTACGAAAATTATTTTCCATAACCACATCCCCTTACCCCTTTTTCTAGAAAACTGTTTTCCGAAATATAAATTCCTTTTACGGAAAAGTATTTCCGAAATATAATATTCTGCTAAGAATATTGCAGGTGATATGAAATTTTGACGGGGTGCAGGAAGCAATTGTAGGGTGCAAGAAACAATTGCCCAACAGCAGTCCAATTGTCACACATTTAAATATCCTGCTACATTAGGCGTTTGAATGTGAAACACTAATTACAACTACATTTGAAAATTACCTTACTAATTAATTATCTATTTATTTATAGAAAACAAATTATTCGATACACCACAAGACTCCTAAATACTTTACAAACAACCTGCTTATTTTCGATCTTCTTAATTTTATGTTACAAGCAGCTTTTCAAAATATAAATCACTCTCTCAATGCTAAATAAATAATATATTTTCGACTTGTTTTTGTTTTGTCAGAATTTTAATCTCATATTTAATTATACGAAAATCAGAATATCAATCAAAATACTAAGCATTAACATACCAGTTTTATGAAAATATCATATCGAAAACAGTTGTAAACACCAACAATATTAATAATGATTGAAATATCTTATATTTTTATTTGAGAAAAAATATAAAAATAGACGGTGTTACATAAAGTATTGTAAATTTATATCAAAATATATTACATTCACCCCTGAAACTGATCTAAAATATAAAAAATAACCTATTTTAAAAGTCTATTTTGCTAGCATTGCATTAAATTTACATTGGTAGACATTATGAAAACTTAATCTAAATAAGAATATCAATAGAATCCAATCTTTATTATGTGATCTTCATGTTTAGTTCTAATATTAAAAACTTAAGTTAATTTTTTAACACTCAAAAGGATGAAATATCAAGAATCGAGTCAATCAAAATTGTGAATGGGGAGGATTCTTCTTTCCATAGTCTTTCTAAAGAATCTCTTTTTTAATATAAATTATTAACAAATGTAATGTTGTTAACTAAACTAATTAATGTTTTCGTTATAAAATAATAGTGAAGGTATTCAAAATTTGAGAGGATTACATCTATCCAATTGTATGATCAATTTTATTAAAAAGATATATTTGAATTAAACTCTTATGAGATATTTCATATCGTCCTAAACAATTTATTGCTGGTTTTCATTATTCATGGAATTTTCATATCAAAAACTTGATTTTGCTTTTTGCTCTGGGCATTGGTTCTTTGCTTTTGTTGTGAAGCAAAAGGCAGAGTGTGTAATAAACAAGGGTTTTACTCGAATCCTATCCTTTTCTTACACCGGAGACTAGTTACTCGAATATCAAATATTTTTTGTAATATGTGATCTTTTAAAAATTCGAGTAAAAAAGTAGATCAAGTTTGGAGAAAAATGAAAAGGTTCCAAAAATTAAGTAAAAATACAGATAATAGTTAAACAAGATTTGAGATAAAAATAGTTAACATGGAATACAAATTTATAAATAATCAGATATAAATTTGATAATTTAAAAAAACTGTATAAAGGAAAATTAGAATATAAAAGAGAATATTAGTAAAGGATAAATAATAATTTAATATTTTAAAATAAAAAAGAAGTTTAAATGTCTCAAGAAAAAATATTCTTGTTATAAGAAGTGAAAGTTCATGTTTATGTTAATCCCTTTAATGGCACTATGTTTGCACATGTTATCAAGCCATAACAGGGTGAGTTCAATCTTAGCAGAGAAAATGCTCTAAATATAATTATTTCTAAAAGTATTCGGTCAACTAATTGGAAATAATAATAAATATGGTTATATCATGGCTTGTCCTACTTTCTGAAAAAGAAAACATGGTAAAACATTTTTTTCATACTCAAAATTTAAAATTTATATTAAGAAATGTATATTATTTTGTATATATAGTTTTACATAAGTGTTTTAAAAATTTATGAATGGGAATAAAAATAAACTATAAAAAAACTAACTGCCATGTGATTATTTATTATTATTTTATATGATTCTTATTATTAATATTATTATGTTTTAAATATATAAAGTAAACAACTTTTTCTCACTAATGATTAAAATAATATTAATTATAAATAATAATTTTATATTAATGGTCATTATTGTATATTATATTATATTATATTGTGTGATATAATAATTCACATTTATGTTTGTATTTTTCTTCGTTATGACAAGTACCTCGATACTGAAATTGTTATTTAAATGATATTTATTAATATTTAAATTTCTTTAACTAAAATATTAAGAAGAATAAGACATATAAAGGCAATAACAATTTTGATTAACTTTAAAAAAAAATTCAAATAAATTTAAATCATAAGGATACAAAAAAAACTAATATTAGCAGTACACTTTTTAACACAATTCTATTATTACCAGTTTACTAAAAAAAATAAAAAACTTAGAGCAGAAATTTGTTAATTAAGAAGTAAGACTCGTAGCACGCTTGATTTTACATCCTAAACATAGTTTTCCTTATTATAACGATAAATTAATACTCGCAGTTCCGCAATTATACACATGATTTCATACTTCTAAACACGATTATATGCAAATTTGGTCCAATTAAATTTGCATTCATTGTTAATCCAACTCTCATGTTACTTTTACGTTAAAAACTAGTAGAGATTGAAATTACCTGTCACTTAAAAAATATATATTTATGAGTATTTTTAGCATAACAAAAGGTTGAAAGGAAAAAAGTAAGTGAAATATTTCAAAAAGATATTTCAGTATACATTTTCTCATAAATTTTAACATGTTATTAATATATTTAAAAAAGTAAGTTAAATAATTTATTCATTTATTCCCACGTTTTTAGAAAAGTAAAAAAAAAAAAAAATATGGATACGGGAATTAAAAAGGCCGAGAGAAGAAGGAAGAGACAATAGAGCAATTGCTTGGACTCGGGAGATTCCAAGGGAACAAACTTCTGATGAATCCTTAAATACAGGTGTCACCTTCTCAGGAGCAAATCTTCCCTCTCTGTTGTGGGTGGTTTAGCACTTTTCACAAACACCTACACTCCAATCTCATTTTCCATCTCCCTTACTATAAATCCCATCGCTTTCTTCACTACCTTCTCTTTCTCTCGTAACCTTCGCTTCTCTCCAGCTCAACCATCTCTCTCTCAACCTTCCACTCACCATGACTTTCACAATGGATTCTGTTTCGGTGTTAAACCCTAAACTCGCCCATTCCAATTTCTCTCTCCCATTCAACAAGTTCACCCGTACCTCCAACTTCCACCCCTTACTCAAACCCCGCGCTCTTAACGCGGCTCCCCCTAACGCCCTCGCCGCCTCCTTCCTCACCCTCCACCGCCGGAAACCATTAACCGTCGCTTTCGCCACTTCTCACCAAGATTCGGTAAGACGCCAAAGCGAATTAGTCTGTCAATCACTTCGTTAGTTAGTTACAGCGGAAGTGTATATGAATTTGTGATTTGAATTGGGGAACTGTGTAGGAACACGGGGAGATCGAAGTGGAGAAGGAGCGTGATGTCCATGCGGGGTCTGAGGAGTCGCAGGAGGCGTGGAAGCAGGCGCTGGATACTTTCAGGGAACAGGCGGTGAAGTTTCAGGGCGTTTCTCAGGAAGCTTATGATGAGTACTCGAAGAAGGCCAGTGTCATTCTGAAGGGAACCACGGAGCAGCTGAAGGTGCTGGCGGATAAGACGAAGTACGAGCTGAGCGCCGCCGCGAAGGAGATCACCGACGAAGGGAAGGAGTATTTGTCCGCGGCGGCACAGAGTTCGCCGGAGGTGAAGGACATTGTGGAGACGTTCACCGCGCCGTCTGATGATATCCAGAAGTTGTCTGGACTGAGGGACTTCTATGTTGGCCTGCCCTATGGTATGAATAATAACGTGTTTTTGCGTGGTTGAGTTTTGTATGGGATGTCGTCGACACATCAGATCATTTAAGTAGTGCTCATAAAGCTTAGGCAATTCTTACTGTACAAGTTAAATTTGTGTTGTTAAGGTAGGTTAGGTCCTAGCTCAAATTCAAAGATTGTTTTCATAGGGGGACTTGCAGAACGAAGGTGAAGTACTCCTATACTAATTTAGCCTACTTGACGGGAGTAAATGAGGAAGAGGAAGTACATATTAGGAAAATCCTGTTTAGGACAAGCACTTTTTATGAGAGGTGAATGGTAGTTGTGAAGCTGTTACAATATAAGCTACTTTTTATCATTGTACTAGTGAATGGTGAAGCAAGATTTTCATTTCTTGAGTTCAAATTTGTTAAGCTCTTATTACAGAATTCTTACCCAGTATTACACTGCTCATATATTATAGATGACTTGGTCACATTCACTTCTTAGGAGGGGTGGCAGCTAATAAGGATTAGAATTGATCGCTGATATGAATTAGCCTTTGAGAGGAGTTGTATCTGTGGTGTTAATGGTCATTATCCTGTAATAAAACTACATACATATTATCCATTCTTCGCACAGGGACTGATGCTGGAATCTTTTTAGATGTTGGGATGATTTAAGGGCCTGGCTTATGGGCCTCGGGCCTCAATATCGGTTCCCTATAGATGTAATCTCATTAAATACCACTCTAGGCTCCCGGTTTCCAGACACGACACCCACTATCTCATTAAATAATTATATGACTTCTATTATGTTGACTGGGGATATTTATCATCCTCTTTCCCTCCATACTTTGATTAATATTTTTGTCAAATTCGTACTCTTTGTAGGTTTGCTGCTTTCTCTTGGTGGCTTCCTTTCCTTTATGGTAACAGGCAATGTTGCAGCCATAAGGTTTGGGGTGATTTTAGGTGGTGCTCTCCTTGCTTTAAGCATTTTAAGTCTGAAATCATATAAAAGAGGACGCCCCTCTCCTCTTGCTTTGAAGGGCCAAACTGGTGAGATCATATGCTTCTCATTAAATAGAAGACATCACATCTAAAAGAATTACAAAAGTAAATGCGTTTGAATTTTCTTAAATATATACTTGTATTTCTTTCAAATGCTCTTTTAGTAATATTTTAATTATAAACTATTGAATGCAAAATAAGCTAAGTGAACCACATATCTTTTCCACTTCAATTGTTTTTTATTTCTATCCTTATCTCTTTCCCCTTTATTCAGCACAGAACTGGGTTATAAGAGAGGTGAATTTAATATTCCCGTATAAAATTGGAGTCGTTACTAATACTTCAACAGTTCAATTGACGACTTTGTGTTTAGGGAATTTCCAATTATTTTATTTCTTAAAAAATCATTTGAGCTTCTTTTTTTAATCTTCAAATATGAGTTGGAAACAAAAACTGGCCTGTCTACTTAACCATTGCAATGCTAACTTGGAACTTGTCTTAGAGCACTGTTGCATAATTTTAGGGATTAATGTTACTTTTCTGTATAATTGATGCCTTCTATATTTGATATTTATTTATTTATTGGATGAGATCCTTGGTAGAAAGTTGCCTACATTAATTCCAGACTAATTCAAGTTATCCTGCATTGCGAGCATCCATTTCAGGGGGCAAAACTTTCCTAATCCCTACTTTTTTCCATCCATAAGACTTGAAAAAGAGACTATTTGCTTTGAATTGTTTTTGTTCGCAGTATTTTAAATACTACACAAATTGTAATCAAATATGTTATAATTAAAGAAGAAATAAAACATTCTTTACACTTTTAATGATGAAATTATGTTTCCATCTTTATGGATTAACTGGTATTGGATTGTTCCAATTTAATCAACGGTTTCCAGTTTGAGTGCAGATGTAGTATGTTAAATACTTGGATAAAGAACTTTGCCAACTATTCGACCGGAATTGTTTCCATAGAGTATACATGTGGTCTTATACTTAAAAAACACACAAACTTTTTTTTGTCAAAATCTAATTAAGTTTATTAGTTTCAGACTAGCTATGCATTTAACCTTTTTAAATTGCGTATTGTTTGTTTCTCTATCTTGAAGCTTATTTTACTTGTTGGACTTGCAGCTATAGCAGGCATATTGTTTCTGCGGGAGATAAACTCGATAGGCAAAGTAAGCATTTCATTACGTTGAGTATTTATCAAGATTAATTTAACTTTCATGCAAATAAATTAATATTGGTTTCAAACATTTGATAGTTTCACATTCTTTTCTTTTTTCCAGGGATCATCTTATTTCACTGCCCTGATCAGGTTCTTGAAACATCATTATTATTTTACTTACATGTGAACCTTTTTTGGCCTTCATTTTGGAGTTAATTGGAGATAATCTTAGTAACTTTCTGCTATTTCATTTTAACACAAACTAGGCGGTTGACAAAAAACCAGATTTTATTAATGCTTTGAACATTTAGTTTGATCCAACAAATGATTGTTAAATTGGAAATTCGGAATGCTGAAATATTGCAATTCTGCCAGAAGCTTTAAAATACAATGGTTCTTACAAATGACACCCAAGTGGAAAACTTACATGAAGTTTCAATTAAACTGAAAAAGTAGATTGGAAATGGAATATCATATGGCTTATGCTCAATCTTTGTTTTTGATCTTTCTATTAATACTTTGTTTATGTAACGACTTTCTTTAACATCTGCAGTGGTGCAGTAGCGGCATTTTATATCTATAGAATAGTACTGGAACGTAGTCAACAAAATGGCTCAAACTTGGAAACTGAACCAGGAAACTAGTTCTACGATGAGGTCAGCCTTTTAAATTCGTAGACATTATTTTAATCCTAAATGCTTACAGGCGAATATGTAAGAGAAGTCCTGTCTTTCAACATATGCTCGTTTCTTTGTACTGCTTTTATAATCTATTCCTATTTGCCACTTAGTGTAAAGAATTGAAGATAGGCGTGAAGATCGGGTAAAATACTGAAGATCTACTTGAAGATGGTCAGAATAAATTTTGGTGATCATTTTTTTCAGTTTTTCACGGGCTGGGTCATCAAGACTAAAAGACCCACTGCTTTGGGTTATGGTTTCATACGTTGAAAAATGGAGCTTGGAGAACGTGGATATAATTTCGCTTGTAGTTTCGTGTTTAGTTGTGAATTTTGTGGAAAATTACTAATATTATTAAATTATGATTAACCTTTGACATGGGATATTGCTAAAATCTAGATATATCTTTGCCGATATCTCCTTGATCTCTCTAACCTCCTGTAAGCTGCAGATGGTAACTTGGAGAGTGTAACCTTGAACGGTTACAGATTCTAATATATACAAGTCAGGAGGCATATACTTTAGATATGTTTGGATGATGCAGAAAGTTTTGAATTTATATGAAATTGATTTTGGAGTGAAATTGATTCTAATATAACCGGATGAAACCCATCCGGTTCTCATAATCCAAATTGAAAAATTAATCTGTTTTTGATTTGGACTATGAGAACCGGATGGGTTTTATCCGGTTATCATTTTGATTTGAAAATGAGAACTGGATGACACCCCATCCGGTTGTCATTTAAAAAAAAATTAACAACCGGATGGAAGTGTCATCCGGTTGTCATACAAGGGCATTTGCGGTATGAAAATTTTTTATTAGGGTGCAGGAAGAACTTGTCTTTTTTTATACTCTTTCTTCATTTACTAGAAAGAATTAGCTGTAGATCATACATATAAATCATAACATATTCTTAATTAGTTTATAGCTTAATATAGTTTATAGGATGTGTTAGGATGCATAGTCATAATACGGCTGAAAGGCTTGCCTACAACAATTTTATTGCTTCATTATCATTTGTTCCTTCAATAGTACATTAGTCACATTAATAAAAAAATGAACAGAATTGCTTATAAGTATGTTCTGAAATTAATTGACATTAATTAATATTCATTTAGAAACATTGCAAAATTTGCTAATTTTTAATCTCTTACTAAATTACCAACTTTCAAATTGTCCCATTTTTTTAATCCGTTACTAAATTACCATCTTTGGAAATAATAACATCTTGAATAGACATGTCTACTCTAACAATCTTCAATAATAACATTTTGGCAGGACATATTTTTACCAATTTGTACAGAAAATATATGCATTAAAATGAAGGTCAAGTTGCCTACTCTAACAATTCATATCCACTGTGAAATTTCATTCGAAATTTAATCCTCAACATGTCAGACTAGGCGAGTTTGTCCCACTATATAATTAGCCATTTGAATTATAAATTTCAAACATAAAATCAATTAGTTTTAAGTAAAGTCACCCAATAAATATATAAACCACAGTCCAATACTAAAATAGATGATACAAAACTTTCAAACACTAAACTGTAGTGATCATTGACAAGGACATTCCATTAATACATGAAAAGCTCTGATGTTCCAGTTAGAAATAATGGAATGAAAATTGGTTATACATAAAATATGATGTGAAGAATCTTGTTATTATTAAAGACATTTTTATATTTGATCTCTTATACTTAAGTTTATTTTGAACTTAACTTAATTATGTTCCTCTGCATGCGAATATCAATTTAATGCTAACAAATTATTTGAATTCCTTTCTATTGGACTTTTTTTATCTCCTAATTAATGTGACTTTCATTTGACTGAGTAGCTCACTTAACTATGAATATGAAATTAGAGTTTCTTTTATCTTGTTTAATCCATCAATTCTTTAATATCTCATAATAAAAGTTTATGGACACATCTAAGCATTTTCACTTATCAGAATTATTGTCTTTATAGTTCAATAATGTTTTTATCATTGGATAATACTTTTTTTTCTAGGATAAATTACTTCCTTATCACTTTTTCTTCTCTTTTTATCCTATTCTATAATTTTATTTTTAGGGTAATTGCTATGTTCTTATCAAATTGGGTTTTATTTGATTTTGGAAAAAATAGATACTTGATTGTTGATTTACTTTGATTTGGGGAAGAATAACAAATTCATGATTACTTTGAAAAATCGTGTACGTAGAAATCTGTGTCCATGTAAATACTCATCAAACGAACCAAATATTGTGTTATTGTATAAAAAATCTACTTTCATAAATATTTTCTTTCACTTTCAGATATTCAGAACTGATTTTAAAAGCATGCTCACAATTGGGTATTATAAAGTGGATTTTGGATAATTTTAATCTTACAATTACCTTTTTCTTCTTCTTTTTCTTCTATGCACTAGTTAGACAAAATGTAAGAAAAAGTGTAACATGAAAAATGAAATTGTAGATGAGACAATGATTTAATATTTTTCTTTCATTTTTTTATTTATACTATTTTTTATTGTATTATTTACGTGGAAATTCATAAGTTCGTAATAGGGATAACTATATATTCATGGAAAGTGTGTCAGATAATAACAAAGTCCTATAGAGATTATAGGACTTTGTTAGTGAGTCATGTTGCACTATGGTATTTCTATCTAATTAAGATGATTTTCTTTTTTTATGGAAGATATTGTTTAAGCCTCATCAATTGCACAGGTTTTAGGAGTGTGCCGCTTATTGAATTTCGTGAAACAGTGAATATATCAAATTTATACAAATATACAATGTTGCTTTTAAGTCAATGTTTTTAGGTAGATTTTTTTAAACTTCATAGGTTGTTACAAACTTTTTAAACAATTTTTGTCACAAACCTTTTTGGTGATGTTTATTGTTATTTCAAACGATTTGATGGAACTATCTAGAAACATCTTACTCGTGCCAGATATTGAAGAATTTATTTTGTATTGTAAATTGTTACTCAAAATCAAGAAATTCAATTTTATTTGGTTGATTATGGTTTTCAATATAATTCGTTCTTTTAATTTTTTTTTTCAAAATTGTTATGAATCACGTCGTCTAAACATATTATTACTTTAATAATTATTTAAAATAATTTTACTACCCATAATTTTTTTTATAGTTACAAAACGAACTACCTTATTTTTTAACAAAAAAATATAATATTATCATTTGAACATAATATATATCTCCTATTATATAACTATATACCCTATCTAGCCCAGGAGATAAGATAACATAATTTCATCCCGTGTACATAAAACATTAATATATCTTGTTTTTATCATTACTCTTATCTTCTTCATATATCTTGTCATATCCTAAAACATTCATATAATGGTGATAGTTTTAGAGTACAAAGACAATTATCTTCTCAAGACAAAGTTGTGTCAACTCATTAAGCAAAACTAGTTTACATAAAAAGTAAATAAAAAAATTATATCCTTTTAAAATCATATGAAAGAAAAATGCATTTAGTTTGAAGAAAATTTATAGTTCATTATAAAAAGCTTCTAAGAAACTAAAAAGCATAATTTATACCTACCCTTCCATGCCAAGAAAAAATGTCATGTGCAGAAACAGGAGAAAAAGACCACATTGGTTTGGAATTTACAAAGCTAAATAATAACAAAGGATATCGTGAGAGGGAGAGGCTGAGAGTATAAGCAGAGAATGCTGATGAATATCGGCTATCTCCATCTAGATGTTGTGATGAGCTTGATTAGGGACCTCAGGTTGATTATCCAAAGGCATGTATTGTGCCATAATTGCCCGTATTTCTGAATCCATGTATCTCTGCATATAATTATTTCAACAAAAAAGATTAACAACTAATTCTAGGATGAATATGCATAAAAATGTTGTCAACATTTTAATCAACAAGACTCAAAATAAATAAAAGAAAACCAAAGGCAGAAACATCAAAACTTGCAGCAATCATACCTGGATTCTGTACTTGTAAAATGCATATCCTCCAGAAGCAGCAACAATTACAATGAGGATAATCATCCAGATGCTCACCCCTGAAGCAGAATATGCACCTGCATAATGACATCAAGAAATTGAAAGCTAAATTAATCAACCTTTAAATCTCAATAGCTATACAAAGAGTGTCTGCATAGGTAAGATTGAAACAGAAATATGGCACAATCTAAAACTTCAGCACTCAGCAACAAACAAAGAATACCTACAACACCGAAGCATACTAGAATTTTCCATTTTGGTTTAAGATGCAATTATGAAGCTCATAAGCTTCTCAAAGAAAACCTTGACACTTTACAGATGGAAAAGGAAAGACCAATGAAGCATTGTCAATGGACAAAGTCATGTTTCTCACAAAGATTGAAAAACTAAGTAAGCCTCACCTAGACACGTGTCATTTTCTCGTGAGTAGAACAAACCACTACCGCATTTGCACTCATAACTTCCCCAGGTGTTTTTGCATTTGCAACCTGGACACTGGCAGGCTGTTTTCTCTTTGCACTCATCAATATCTGCAGCACAATCAGAAGCAAAAATGTAAAAAAGCTAAATATATTTCTAGAATCCAGCCACTCTGCACTGCTCCACCAAGAGGAGCCACTCTCTAATTTGTGCTTATTATTTGCCAAATACCACAAAACCACCAAATTTATACCTTCACATGACTGGACTCCATCACCTCTGAACCCAGGAGGACATGTACAACCTTTTTTGTAGTCATCCTGCATTATTATTGAAGAAACAAATGACAATTAATATCTATCATATCAGTTTTACTCCTGCCCTTCTAACCAAAAACATGCACAAAAGGATGACTGACTGAGATAACTTACCTGACAAGCGGTGTAAGCCCTGCCACCTTGAGATCCCTTCCAACAACCACCATTGTGGAAGTCACAGCTCAAGGTTCCCGATGCTGTTAACACATTCAAATTCTCATGAGAATTAAACGCATAAAAAACTGAAATTAGCACAATTTCAAGCTTCCCAACCTCCCCGACACATAAACAAGGTAGAATGACAACCGTGAATAGAGATCAAGAGTGTAAATGGAACAGAACGAGGTAAAACTATAAAGACCAATTTGGTGGGATGATGATGATGAGTGTTCTGTTTGGCTTGTTTCTGGAATAAATAGATTTTAAAATGTGTAGAATGGAGAATGAAGCAATTTATCTGAATTCAAGAACTATTTTACCTTCACAGTGGGTATATCCATCTCCAACAAATTTCACATTTTGTACTATAGGGCATTCACATACTCTTCCTCGGAAAGTGTCCTATAATTAGAAAAACATAAGTAGATGGTTAAAACCAGAAGAAGCAGAAGCCCAGATGAAGTAAAAACCATAAAATGTGCCTAACAAGGTTCAGTCAACCAATTACCCTGCAAGCAGTAATGTTAGAGGATTTTTCCTTCCAACAACCACCATTGTTTACCAAACACTCATTTGTTTCCATTTCTGCAAAAAGTAATCGGTAAAATCATTAGCATTTGAACAAGATTGGGTTTTTAAAGACTCAGCTACCAGTACACCTTCAATTTTACCTAGATCAAAATCTACATTATTTCTTTAATAAAAATTGTAAAAAGGAAACATCAAAATAAGAAAAAAAGTAGAAAGAATAAATTTTAAATTTTCACCAACTTTAGCCAAATAGAGACACTGCTTGGTGACAGATAAAAGGTAACAAATAAATCAAATCATTTGAAGCAGTTATATATAAAGCAAGTAACAATAGAAGCAGAAAAGAGTTCCTAATGTCACAGATGATTTCTTCTGCAGAAAGGGACAAGTTTCAAGGAGGAAAATAGAAATTAAAAACAAAAAGGTAAGGAAAAAAGGACCTGAAGTTAAGCAAACTGATGGTTCAGTGGTCTCTAGGAAACCTGCACAGATTGCCTTGAGAACAGCGGGTCTTGACAACTTACCTAAAAGCGGTTAAAACACATATTATAAAATATAATATATAAAGCAGCAAATATAAGTCAAGACATCTAGAAAAGCTTCCTCGGACCTCTATACTGTCTGTTGTTTATAACAAGAGTTGGCAGTATAGTGACATCACCACGAGTGTCTTTGCCAATCTGCAATCCAAGTTAGAACATATTACAATACACTCATAAAACAACTTCATGGCCTAAATGAAAGGAAAAGGCAACGAGAATAAAACAAGGAAAAGTTTGCATTTTAGAGAGCTAACCTGTGCATCCTGCTCAGCCTTAAGAACAGGATTTTCAGCATCTGCATGGGGATCACCAACGCAGTCCTTGATCTTCTTCAGATCAGCACCTGAAAAGAAAATAGATTCGTGGGGAGGCAAAATATCTTCATTAGAATGATTTGATAAACCTCTTTGAAAGAACATTTGAGATAACAAAAGAAAAGTAGTTTAGTTTACGCTAGAAAACAAAAAATTGAAAAAGAAACTATATTAGGTATATGATTCTATAGTTCGGTTTCGAATGATGACAGTGAACTGCCCAACATACCAAGAGATTTAATAACTTCATCAGAGCATTCTTCTGTGTACTTGTTCTCTTTCATGGGGCAACGAATCGAAAAGTCGGTAACATAGTCCCACCACTGCCAAGGCTTTCCACTTTCATTTGCTACTTTAAAGAAGCAAGCTTGGCGTAAGTTTTGAACAACAACATCTTTTCCATCATACCCTCTATTGAAATCTTGCTCAGGATCTGGAGCACAGTACCTTCCATTGTTTATGCATTGAGACTTACACTGTTTGCTCAAGAGAAATGCTTCAGGACAAAACCAAGTTATATAGCGAGGGGTAAACTGAGTGAACCCTTTCTGCTCTAGCAGCTGAGCTACCCCTTTAAAGTCCTTCAGAAAATTAATTAGACTGTCACACTTTGGTCCACACTCGTCGTTGCTGTTTGTCCATAACTCATACTCAACTCTATCATCAGGATGTGGAAGAGCCTCTCTCCAATCAAGATTCATGTTAACCATGTCCCCATCAGAGAGAGCTTTCTTGATGCTATCCCCCAAGGATTTGCTGATAAGAGCAGAAGGAATACTAATGTTTTCCACATAATCATCACTTGTACCTTTCCCTTCTTCAGGAGTGTCCATAGTGATCAATGTTTCTGCCTTGTCATCTGCTACAATAATAGCTGCTGCTCCAGCATTCTGTGCATTCCATGCCTTCAAAGTGAAGTAGCAATCTACCAAAATCACCAGAGAAAAAATTTAAAGGGTTGAACCATTTTTGCGTGGCTGTGTTCCTAACAACCTAGGCATGGTGACATACATTCTAGAAATAAAATAGTTATCATCATTCCACAAAAATGTCTTTTTTTCTGTTTCTTTTCTAATGGTTCCACGACAATAAATACTTTATAGGGCAAAAGTTAGGGCCTGTTTGATTTCCTTCTTATATTTCAGTTTTAGAATCTGTTTTCTACAATTATTTCGTACTACTCAGCAATCAATTTCTCATCCAAAAACTACAAACAGGTTTTAACTAAGAATAGAAATCAAACACACTCTTAAACACAAAAGAAATTATGCACTATTTATGGACGTGAGCATTGAATGCAACATTTATAACATCTTTTGCAACAACTCCCGGTAAACTTACCAACCACAGTAAGTAAACAATGTTCCCAACTTACAAAAAAAAGGGCTATTCATTATTAAATTAATTGAACAACTAACCCAATTTTCCATCTCATGCCATAAGAAACAAAAAAAAAACAAACATAGCAATTCTGATTAACAACATATTCAAAATTACCACAATCATATGTCATTTCCCTTTTCGGCTCCTTTATGGGGTATTCACAAAGTGGAGAAGATTTTAAAAGTGATGAGAATTTCACCTCCACGATCAACGAGAAGAAAAGTGGGGAAGGCTCCTGGCTTGGACTGAAAATTGACATCAGTGAAGTTGAAACACCCCTTCTGATTCACCTTTGGGTATACCACAGAACCAACCAATGTTCCTCCATACTTGGGAACCCCAAAATTTCCAATTGCACATTCATATGTCCCCTTCAACGATGTGGGAGCAGTCACTCTCAAACTGTTCTTCTCAACCACAAACCTACCCAAAGTACACCCCAATAGCAAAGCCCAAACAGACAACAAAAGACTCAGTCTTGTGCCCATCTTCTCCTTCTTCTTCCCGCACGAGAAAAGGAAGAAGATCAGGATGAACCGGAAAAACTGAAATTCAAAGTGCAATTAATTCAGAGCGTGATCAAAGGGCGAAGACCCAGATGAGGAAAATAAGAAATGAGGCAGAAAAAATGAAGCTTTTGAGCTCGATGAGGTTAATGACGTTCTGGGTCAGCAGATTGTTGCGTGAAAAAGTAAAAGCATCGAAATCTTGAAGGTGTCGAAATAATGGGGAAGACGTGTCAGTTAAGTTCAACTGTATTAGGAATCATCGCCGTAGGAGAGAAAAACAAAATAACCAACAAACAAATATTATGGACAAATTTATTTATTTAATTATTATTATTACTATTATCGCCGGTGCTCCGTTTCTACTTTTTTAGTTCTTAATAACTAGATGGAATTGTATTCTAGATTTTTCTATTGTTACTAGTTACTGTTACACCAGATGCAATGTGTACTTAATAAACTATTATTTTATGTGTTTTTTATTTATAATAAATGTATAAATTATATTATGATAAATACATATTTTAGATATATTGTGATATAACTTTATTTTTTATTATTGATAAACAGGTTATATTTTAATAAAAAATTAAAAAGACAGATAAAAAGAGAAAAATAATAATAATAATAATTTGAAATTATCTTTCAGGAGGAAATATTTCTAAGCAAATCTATTGCTGGAAGATAATTCTTTAAAATGTTCAGTTTCAAATTCTAATTTACATCTAGAGAACATTGATATTGTATAGCTGTATAGCTTTAGTCTTATTGATGTTAAATTCAGTAACTGGAACCACAATACATTATTAACAATATAAGTAAATATATTTAACTGAATAATATCAAAAAAAAGTAAATAAAATTAATTATTAAGTTATTAAGCATAAGTTTATTTATAATTAAATATTCATCATTAAATTACCTTTTCAAGAGGCCATCTGTCAACATCATCAATTTCAGAATAATGAAGTAAATAAGGATATGTAGAATGTGTTGTCTACAAGGAACAACTTTTGGTTTTGAAAAAAAGAAAAAATTGGAAATTTTGATGCTCTAGTCACTGTAATGTTTATAATTTATTTTAACACAGGTAAACAATTTCTTAGTGACTAATTTTTTATTAATTTTTACTAAAAAGTATGACTGGCCATTTTAATAGTTTTTTATTTTGAACTAATTATTTGTTCTTATTTTAAAAAAGGTTTTTAATAAAAATAAAATATTTAATTTTATGTATTTATTTAATTTATCTATTTAAAAATAAATAATTTAAATTAATAAATTCTATATAATTTTGAAATAAATATATTTTAAAATTATTTATTTTTAAAAAAAATTCTTCTTTAAAATTTATATAAACTTAGTACTTGCTTAATTACATTGTATTCATTAATTTACATTTTGGTCCAAACAGGTTGTCCTTTATTGATGACCTGAAGTAACAGGCATTTGGTTGGAAGACAATATCATGATTAGAAGAGATAATTAATTATTTTTTATTATAAAATAACAGTTTAGTACCACCATATTAATAATATATGATTGTTTTCCTTTTTTATATATCTATTATATTATGTTATTCAATAAGAAAAGAGATAAAAAAAAAACAAGTGGAAGATTTCACTTCTTTGAAATAAAAGAATATCTTATAAAGAATAAAATATAGTAATGATTGATGATTAAATGGTAACAAAGATGTATTCTTTTATTTTATTTTGTTAATTTTTTATTTTAGATCAACAGGTACTTTAATCTACTGTCATTGTTTTAAAAAATATTATTTGTGTCCAAAATACACATGATACAATATGTTTTTTGCATCATGTGACTCTTGCTTAGGAACAAAACTTTCATTCACTTTAAATTGAACGAAAGATTATTGTTTTACTTTAATTTTTCAATTGAACAAAAAAACATTTTATTTAGTTGAAAATTTGTGTTAGTTCTATTTTTACTCGAGTAAAAATATCAACAAAAAAAAATCAAAAAATATAATATTTCAAAAATATTTAAAAATTCATCCAAAATATATTCTATCAATTTAATAATTCTTAACAGTTTAAAACATAATTCAATATTACAGTATCATTTCATAACTCGGAGATATCTAGTATATTTAAAATGACTACTTTAAAAAAAAAAAAACTCATTACCATAATCCAAAATAAATTCAATCATATAGAAATTAAATTCAATAATTAACAATATCATCTATAGTCAAAAATCAGAATTTCACATACTTTTGCATTTTTAACTTACTCCATACAACTAGCTAAAATTATATTTTTAGAACCTATTTTTATAACTGCAAGATCTGCTTAACCCTTTTCAATCTAAATCATCTTCAAACATTCACCTTCAACTCAAAATACAACTACTTAACCCTTTTCAATCTAAATCATCTTCAAATATCCGCCTTCAACTTAAAATACAACTAAAATAAAAATAAACTTATCTGTTATTCTTATGTAGTGACACTTGTTTTTCAAATCTAAAAAGAAGAAAAACATTTAAAAAATCTCTTTAAAATCTTCTATCACTTGAGAAACACCAAAAATATATGGTAATTTTGATTAAACATCCTCTAACCACCCATCTCATCGAGAATTCAAAACTTTAACCTAAATTTAGAAAAGACTAAAAAATATATAAAATATAAATGAATTTACTTTATCAGAAATTTTGATCAGTTAAAATTAGTCTTACTTTATCATCTACTCAATAATATATTGATTGGAAAACGGATAAAGATTATATCATAAATCTGAGAGAAAAGTGATAAAAGGTTCCAGAAAAAAAATTAAAAAAGGTAATTTTTAAAAAAAATAACTAAATAATTAAAATTATAATTCATATACTTAATACAAAAATAAAATTTTAACTTGGAGAAAACAATCATTAAAAAATTAGCATATAATTAAAATATTTTAGTACCCTACAATTAAGATTTTTCAAAACTTAACTATTAGCTAGTGAATCTTTTAGAGATTTGATAGTTAATATAACATAACTTTTAAAATTCCTAAAATATAATTTTCCACTCCTCTCTCTCTCTCTCTCTCTCTCTCTCTCTCTCTCTCTCTCTATATATATATATATATATATATATATATATATATATATATATATTTTTTTTTAT
>Ga0099824_1003594_pt1 | contig 22651 bp, 7 predicted proteins | sample SiratrowhiteBW_FD_76837 | JGI IMG/M metagenome (GOLD analysis project Ga0099824, IMG submission 76837) | Root nodule microbial communities of legume samples collected from California, USA - Siratro white BW | ecosystem: Host-associated > Plants > Roots > Nodule | place: USA: California... | reverse complement strand
TTTTTTTTTTTTTTTTTTGCTTAGACACTTCAAAAAACAAGATTGAGAAAGTTTATTAGTTGAAAAGATAGGATGATGTTAGTGTATATAGCATTTGATGTATGAAATCTACCGAAAGCTTAGACATATTAACTTCAACATATTCCATTCAAATTTTGAAAGTCTAGGGTTGTCGGTTTGATTACCTAATGCAACATACAATTTTTTGTAATAAAGAATAGATACTTCTTCAATATTCTTTTTATTATCTTTTCATATTTTCACTGTTAAAAAGTGCAAGCTTTTTTAAATTAGTATATTAGTCCATTCTTTGTTAATGGAGGAAGTATAAAATTTTGTGTATGGAATTACTATATTTAATGCATGGAATCTACCGAAAGCTCAAACATACAACGTTAAATATTCCATTTATATTGCAAAAATTCTTAGGATCACTTTAGTACGAGTGGTAGATTACCAAGCACAGCACGGAAAAAGCTTCAAGAATAAAGTATATGTTTTTGTTTTAAAAAGAGAAAAATAAAAAATTCTTAATAAAAATAATTTTTTAAAAGTGTTTCTTAAAAATAAATATTAATTTTTGTTTCCCAGAAAGTATTTTCTTTCGAAACTTAATTTTGAGACATTGTTGGATACTAAATATAAATCCATACATTTGAACCTTGATTTACCACATTGAATTGAATAACTCCTTCTATTATTGAGGAGAAGAGAGTAAATGATCATTATGAATTTGTAGAAGAACGTTCATTTATAGTGACATCCCATTTTTTCAAGATTTGTCAGCACAATAAATGAACGTTGCAATTCAACATTATACATATTAATTTGGCAAAATGCATAGATATTCTATAATCAGACTAGTACTTAATTTTATTTGAAATTAAAATTTCGGTTCATTCTTATTTAATTGTCTATATTATTCAATAATCAGTGTAAAAAGTTATGCTTTAAAAAATGTTAAACAGTGAACACCAGAGAAACTAAACAAATGGACTTTATCTAAATATTTGTAACTAGAAGAATTAATAACAAATATTATCATTAAATTGTTGATATGGAAGCCATTCGAGTCAGGTTTTTATATAAACATCCAGATTTGTTTTTGTTTTTTTTATGATAAAATTGTAATTAAAATGAGAAATAGTAAAGGTGACAAAGTGACTAACTCTATATTAATATAAAAAAAGGGTTGAATTAAGTTTTAAGTTTTTTACATATTTAGATATTTTTAATTAATTTTTTACTAATTTTATCATAGTTTAATTTTATCGTCTACTAGGAATATGGAACTATTTGATTTTGCAGTAGTAAAACATCGTAATCTTTAACAATAAAAAAGATTAAATTCTTGAATAATGATTACCTTTATTAAAAATCACATCGTCTATCATTTTTTATTATTATTATTCAATTTCGTAGTGTTATACCTGCAAAATGAAACTGATGTTATGAAACTAATTGATAGTTAAATCATTTGTTGATTGCTTTTTATGTGGAGAAACATAAACTATAATAACACTACCAATTTATGACAAAATCAAAGGGTAAAAACTTAATTTAAAATTATAATATTCAATAAAACAAACATATTTTTAACAGGAGTCTAATTAAAAATACTTAAATTTATGAAGAAATTAAAATTTAATTAAGTCTAAAAATAATTAAGAAAGATTGTACGTAGTCAAAATGTTTAATATTAATTAAACATTAATATTAATTAATCATTATATATAATATTAATAAAACTATAGTATAATTCTAGATTATTTAATAATTTGATACATAGAACGAAGAGAGAGGTGAACAGGAATTTATGGAAGAGACTATTTACTTTTTGCAGTTTTGGTCAGTAAATAGTTCTTAGTTTTAATGGTGATGGTTGTGTTAGGATTTAAAGAAAAACTTGTTTGTGGAAAATATGCATGATTTGATTTTGTTTAATAGGTTAATTTTTTTTTTTTTTTTATCGTTCATGTATACTATAATGGTTTTATTTAGCCTCGAATTAGAAATTCATTGTTGACTTATAACATATTTGTAAGACTAAAGTCAATTAACAAAAGTTAAAATAACATATTTATTTAAGATCATCTGAAGATTCAATTAATAAAAATGAACACGAAGAGTGAAATAGCAAATTGTTAGAACTAAAAGAACTACATACAATTAAATCAATATAACACTGCTAGTACTCTCTTTTTTTTGGAACAGTTAACATCTAGGATAATTCCTTTTCACATTGCTTTCCAGGTTTAAACATGCTGTTGACCAATTGTGTTTCTAATAACTTCTTTCTTTGACTTATATAAAGTTAATTAATGTCTATAAACGTATGGTTTAGAAATAAATAATCAATTAACGTTTTCATTCAATATTGGGATGAAGCAACTGCAGCAAGAAAGGGCAAAGTGGCTCAATAAAAGAGAATGTTGATGAATATAAATATTAGAAAATGATAATTTAACACCGTTACGGCAAAAAGATATTATTTTAATAAATTATGAAATCTACGTAATTATAAAACTACTCATAGTTAAATTCTTTTAAAATATATGATATCGACATTTAAATAATTTATTCTGTTTTATTATGTAATTTGTTAGAAAAAAATTTGTATTCATGTTATAAATATAAAATGTATCAACTTTATAAGTTTATGTTATTCTAATTTCAAAAACATGTAATTTAGATAGTTTTTTTATTTTGATATAGAATTTATTGATAAATATTTTTAAATTCTGTCTATCAAAATAATTTTTCGATATATAATTTGCGAATAAGTATTTAACTCAAATAAAAAATAAAAAGTGAATATGAACGTAATAGAAACATTATGTTTTTTACTATATAAGAGTTTGAAAATATCATGTTCCATAAATATTATTTACGGGTCTTCGTGATTCTTCCATCAAATGTAAAATCTCCATGGAAAATAAAGAATAGAATTAGGAAATTTTCCATTTTCGTGTTCCATCTTCCAAAAACAAGCGAGTCAAGTCAATGTTTTATGGGTTCTTTTTTTATCATTGGTTCAGTTTTGCAGTCACTCTCTATGAGCAAAGGTGCAACACTTCACCCTTCTACAACAAAAATAATAGTAGTCAATTCCCATTCCCAAAGCTTTTTGAACCTTAGTTTTCCCATGAAACAACTATATGCTGAAAATTTTCTTCAAACCCAAACATAGCAAAGTTAACAACATCAGTTCCATCAAAACCAAAACGTTAAGAACATCTCGTAAACTCCGATGAAGAAGAACACACGCATCATCCCTTCCACTCCAAGGTCATCATCATCAGCACCTCCAATGGATCCCAAAATTTGGAGCAAATTGCCACCTGAAATCTTCGAATACATCCTCTCTTTCCTTCCTCTCAAAACCTTCTTGAATCTCAGATCCACTTGCAAAGGTTTTTGGTCTCTCATATTCTCTCCCTCCTTCATTTCCAAACACTCTTCTCCCTCTTCCTCTTCCTCTTCTTCTTCTTCTTCTTCACCCTTCTCTTCCTTTCTCTTACTCTCACACCCTCAATTCCACCGCCACTTCCCTCTCTACGATTGCACACTCGGCACGTGGCGCAACGTCTCTCTCTCACTCTCTGATTCCTCACTCCACTCTTTCCCTTCCCTCACCACTCTCGTCTCCTCCGGTGGCCTCTTCTGCCTGTCCGATTCACTGTCATGCTCCTTGCTAGTGTGCAACCTTCTGGCCAAGTCTTCTAGAAGGATTCAGTACCCAAGTTTCTCTCTTCACTTAGAGCATCTCACTTTCGTCACAACCCCAACTGGGTACACCATATTCGTTCTCTGCTCTCAGGCGGCTTCAAACTCTGCCTTTGTTTACGACTCAAAGGTTCGAACTTGGAAACGGTTTCACGGTTTTGGTCCGGTTCTCGGCGACAATCATCACCAGCAGGGAGTTTTTTCCAAAGGGGGTTTGTATTTTGCAACCCCGGAACCGTTTTCTGTGGTGAAATTTGATCTGGGGAGTGGAGGGTGGGAGAAACCCGTTGGGGAGTTACCGAGTCAGCTGACTTTTGTTCGATTGGTGAGTGATGGAGAGGGTAAATTGTATCTGGTTGGTGGGGTTGGGAACAATGGAATCTCGAGGAGCATAAAGTTGTGGGAATTGGGTGGAGAGGGGAATTGGGTGGAAGTGCAGAGTTTGCCTGATCTTATGTGTAGGAAGTTTGTGTGTGTGTGTTACCATAACTATGAGCATGTTTATTGCTTTTGGCATGAAGGGATGATCTGCATTTGCTGCTACACATGGCCTGAGATCTTGTATTACTTGGTTTCTAGGAGGACTTGGCATTGGCTTCCCAGGTGCCCTTCTTTGCCTCTCAAATGTAGTTGTGGTTTCAAGTGGTTTTCTTTTGTTCCAAATCTCTATGCTTCAGTCTGATACACTTTTCTTGCTGTACTTTGGATTGGTGTGTTGCAAGTGTTGGGATTGTATTAGTTAGCAGTTGAACCAGTTCTCTTTGTTTTGTATATCTAATTTCTGTTTGTCACAATTTTTTCATTGCTTTTAATTTTCTAAGGGCAGAGTGTAGTGGAAGTAGAACCAAGAAAAATGTTCCTTTTACGAAAATCCTATATCATCAATTTGGATACAACTTTCCAACATAATTAGGATTAACAACTCCACCGAAATGTGAGAAAAAGAATACCCTATGGCCTCTTTTTCATAGTTTGAGGTAACGTAACTGCAAAAACATACAACTATAATACGGTAATTAGCTAGCGAAAACTTTTGAAAGTTTACAGTGTATCAACGAATTATGAAAAAGCATTGAGTTTGGGGAAGAAGAAAAAAAATTGATCATTGATAATTAGAATCGGTTTTGTCCATACCGACAGAAGATTGGCCTGCATGATCTGCAGAATGGCACGCAAGTTGCAATCTACAACGTCACGATAACTTCAATTGAATGATTTGTTGACCAGTATGTTTTTGTATTGCTGTTTTCTTTGTGTGAAATAGAAACATACAACAACCAAAACCAATAAACCACGTCATCTCCTTTGTTACTCAAATCTACCCACCAGCTTCTAATTAAAACTTTTCCTTTTATGTTTATCTTGAATTTCTCCATTTGTTTAAGTAAATGTTTGTTTGGTTTAGAAAAATAAAATATATATAAATATAATATGAGATGATTTTTTAGGATATATATAACATGATATAAATATCTTAAAAAATGAAATATAATATTGTTTCCGGAAGAGTTTAGAAACCAGTACAAGAACACAAGTATTTGTTCATCTTCTCCTTTTATTAAAGATCTTATATATAAGTGATTTACTCATTCAATTGTTGTATAATAAAGACATTCATACGTGTTCATTCTCTCTACTTTGGACATGACTTATACTTATGTCCTCTTTCAGTTGATTTTTTTTTTATTATTATCATAGTCGTGCAAAATCATATTTGGATTTTATAGCTAATGGTCAAACATTGCTATCTTCATCTATATATATAATCGAATCATCTACATATTTTTTATTATTTGTTTACATACATTTAAGTATTTCTACTTCCAAGTTGAGATAAGTTTAGTTTGGAATATTCTTGAAGATAAGGAAATCTTTATACTCCTGGTGTACACAATTCATCACCGTCAAGTAATACATAAGGTTGAGGCTTAAAATATTTGAGATAAGGATATCAGAGTATAAAATAAATGAAAATATTAGGCTTAAATAACTTTTTTATCCCTCGATAAAAAAAATCCATTTTGGTCCTTGATAAAATTTTTATTTTTGTTTTGATCTTTATCATTACATTTTTTAAGTGGTGACATTTTTATTAATTGATACATCAATAATAATTGAATATGAAACATGTATATTTCTTCCTGCTTTTGACCCCCATTAAATTTTACATTTGTTTTTCAGTTCCTAATAACTTTTACGTTTTGCTTTTAGTCTTTTTCCATTTTGATTCCTTTAAAAAAATTTACTTTTGTTCAGTCCCCCTACAGTTTATTTACATATTTTAAACAATGAGTTGTTTGTTAATTAATATGTGATAAGAGTAGTGATTCTTACATCATATTTTTCTAACCAGTTTAATTACATTTATGCAATGAATCTTAACTCTCTCTTTTTTTTTGTGAATTTTTACATTATTATGACCAACTACTAATTTTTTTCACGCCCTTAACGAAGAAATGGAAGCTTAAGAGAGGAAAAATCACTCCTAGAAAGTCTCGTCTAGTAAAGAATTGAATTATTCAAAACGAGAGAACATATGAAAAAGACAGCTCCCAACTTCAAACTTACTTTTACTCAAAAGAGACAACTTCAAACTTAACATGTCATTTTTATTCAAAGAGACATCAAATTCGAAAAGAAAAATCACTTTATATACATAAGATACAAACAAAAATTTGTTATAAAGAATAAATATTTTGCATTTTGAGGAGCTCTTGTGCATGCTTATTGACATGGAGAGCATTTAAGGAACTTCCAACTTTTAAGTTATTACATTTTATTTATCTTTTTATGTGTCTCTGAAGTAGCTAATCTCCTATTTATTGGAGTTGAATATATAATGAACCTTGATTCTATGTAGTTTCCTTTGCATTTCACTATATATTTCTTTTATGTTCTTCTATTCTCTCTTTTTGTTTCATGTTTGCATGACTTGATCATTTATGTTTGTTCTAAGTATTATTGTATTGGAAAATGATTTGAAAATTATAGACATAAGGTTAAACAACTAAAAGATTTTCTATTAGATATAATATTTGGTGATTGATCCATTCAATCTTGTATTAAAAATAATTAAAATTAGTCTTTTTATCTAAGTTTTTAGGCTTTTATCATTGATAAATGTGAATGAAAGAGTTATGATAAAAACTATATTGAAATTCAACAGCTATTATGATGAATTCATAAAATTCAATCTCAATTATCTCTTTATTTCATCAATGGCTTTATATGTTTGAAAGCTTTTTTGGAAAAACTATAAAAATTAGTTTATCACTTGTATTAATACTAGGATTATAGTTAATTGATACCAATCTTCACTTTAAAATTCTGAAGTTTTTATTAGTAAATAAGCAAATTGTATAAACGAATACAAAACCCCCTATAAAAGAGGACTTGATTTATCAATCATACTATGTATTAATATTAGGATTATAGTTAATTGATACCAATCTTCAATTTAAAATTCTGAAGTTTTTATTAGTAAATTATTAGAATTATAGTTAATCGATACCGATCTTCAATTTAAAATTCTGAAGTTTTTATTAGTAAATAAGCAAATTGTATAAACGAATACAAAACCCTAGAAAAGAGGACTTGATTTATTAATCATACTATGGTACATTTGTCACGATGTCAACATCATGTCAATGGTAAAGTAGAATTGACATACGTATTTTTTTTTATTTAAATTATATTAAATGAAAAAAATAATTAATATGATGCAAACGTTGTTCTTCTCTTTTGGATAGGCTTAACATTTTCTCTTTTAACATTTCATTATTTGACAATGAAATAAAGAAGACAGATAAATCCTGTAAAAATCTAATATTTGCTGATTTTCATCCTTTTAGGTTTCTTTGTCAAATAAGGAAGATTGAAATAAATAAAGATATAGAAACCCTAATTTAAAGAGAAACAACATTATTTCTACAATTGACTACTTCTTTTCTTTAAACAAAATGTTATTTTAAGATAATATATATTTTATGCTATTTATACATAATTACTTAACTAAATTTATCACTTAAATAATACCAATAAGCAATAAAGATTAAAAATAAATAAATAAAGCTTTAATAGAAGATAAAAAAAAAGTTTGTTAAGGTGAATATGGATCTATGACAATTGGTACTTTTCAATTTTTGTGGATCAAAATTTTGTTACAGAATCTTGGTGTTTCCTACTTCATGCTTATAAAACTGTGTTGTGATAGTTAATTTATCATTGATATTGCTTCAACTCAATTTTTCATGAGCACATTGATTGTTATCTTATTTGTGAACTGTATGATGGTCAAAACTTTAAATTTTTATTATTCAGACTGGACATCTCTTCTTCCATACTCTACCTTGAAAAAGGACATAGGAAGATAAGATTAACTTATCATAAATAATAAAATAATTTATTATCATTCAACATATCAATTAGACATAACATGTTATTTTCATTTTCATGAATATTGTTTGTTGTATTATAATCTTGTACATCTTTCTATTATTTCAAATATCCATATAATAACCCATATGTGAATAATAAAGGAAACTGGTTAATGCGACTTCTTTCAGACTATCAACTATCAATTATATAGAATAGAAACATACGTGTACACCTTATTGTTTCCTGTACACCCCAATCGTAGGAAGGGATGACTTTTCTTTCCCTCCTGAACGTGTCTAAAAACTCAATGCAATAAAAGGACCATTAGTTTTCATGTGTAAACTAGCGTAATACATACGAGATACAGTTTAACAAAGATTATGATTGAATTAAATTTAGATAATATATAATTATAAATTTCAAAACTAAAAAGGAAGGAAAGGTTATTCAGAACAAAAATAGTTTTAAACATCTTCACTCTAATCCAAATATGCACATAAATATTGACTTAGTTCAGTCCTATGTTAATTACAGATTAATTGGACTGTTCCGTTATATATACTTCCGTTATATGTACTTCTATACAAGTAGTAAATAAAATGCTAATTTTAGATTTTCTTTATTAAGACATTTAAATTTATTTATATTATAAGATATTACTGATATAAACCAACTTAAATTTAGTACATGCTAACATTTATCTTTGACTTTGAATATATTTAAGAAAAAAATTATATCATATAAACATATTCTTAAAGATTAAGTTGAAATATTCTTTTAATGTAAATAAAATATTAGATAACATATAATCTTATACAATAATATTTAAAATAATTATTATTTAAAATTTAAATTAAACAATATTCATCAAGTTTAAAAAATAGAAGCAAATTGATTTGAAAATTTTTGACTAGTTCAAAGATGTGGGTACTGTTGACTACCCAACGACTACCTAACGTCGAATTTTCAGTTTAACTTTTATTAGCGTAACCTACACATTTTATCTAGTAAATACAAACATAGTTTTATTCTTGGTTTTTTTTATACATTGATTTTATTTTATTTCACTTACCTATCTTTCTAGTACATTGTTTTATATTTTACTATCTATGTTATAACCATTCAAAATGTCAACAAAACTAGTTCATTTGACGTCTTAAGTGAATATCATAAATATACACATATTACAAATGTGATTTAGGAGTAAAATACAAAATAATGCAAAAGAAATATAATCGAAGGATAGAGCAAAATTCTTATAATGAACCCTTTTTTTTTTTTATCAAAATTAAACTATTTACTGATCTGTCTACCTTGACTCTAGAAGGTCTGATTTCTCAAGTTCATATTCAAGAAGTCTGATTTCTCAAGTTCATATTTAAGCTTATGGAGCTCGGCGACCCTTAAACTTATTGATTTTGCCACCTGTGCATCTTTTTTAAAGATATTCTTTACTTATTTTATATAATTATCTCTAAAATAAATTAAAATTGATACTATTTGAGCATATCCAATGGTACAATGGAATTGCTTAACTCTCTTTTCATAGATTCTATAATTACATGAGCTTTAAGAGCTTAAACAAAGTTCTCTCTTTAAGAACTTAAAATCCGGTTTACAATTGTCTCGATTTTCAAGAACTATTAATGAACGGGTAGCTTATAAGTTGTAATCACACCAGTCTCTTCAATAATAAAAATAATCAAGAACTAGTTATTAAGTTTAGAAATTCCATATTCATTAAAAATAATTGCAAGAAGCCTTGTTTTTTGCATTTGTTGAATTGTTATAGTTGTCCAAAGTTCAACCTCTACTCTAAATAGTCAATTGTTACTATCAAGAAATTGACTAGTATGCCAAGAATATTTATTCTCCAAATGGTGAAACATCAAAGATAACTAAGACATGTATTTCTTCAAGAGGAACTGGATGGAGATAATCAATTTGAGAGTCATGCATCCTCGTAAAGAGTGTGAAGTAATATCCAATTCAAAGTATTAAAGATGTCATATTTCGACTGTATATCGCATACTCCTTGATAAAGTTCATTTAGAACGTATTTGACATGATAATTGTCCAAACATCAAAAGAGAAGAGATTCTTATATGAAGAGCTTTTTATTAAATATTATATAACAAGAGGTTTGTCATCGTATTTGTCTACCATCTTGTGACTTATTGGAAAGTATGTCATTGAGTCATCCATGTATGATTACCCGAGTAGATCTGGGGCACCATATCAATATCCCACTTCGGATGTCTAAGAGTTTCTTGAATGAAAGTATGACGTTGCCTTACCATTTTAGTGATAACTAGTTTTAATATGATGCCAACTAAATTATTTCGCTATGCCAACAATACTAAATTTATCATAGTGATCAGCCATATTTTTTACGATATAGTATTTCTCCAAAAGAAATTATTTGGCTTGACACTCATTGTTCATCTATTTGGTTTGGAGTTTCTTTGACATTTTAATTCTTTGACTCCCACTTCATGGGCGAGTCTCAAACTGATTTTGATTGTTGGACGTCAAAGAATGATCTCCTCATATCCTTCAACTATCACACTGGCTTCACTACTTGTTTTTGTTTGAGGAGTCATCTACGCTTCATACTACCATTCATGTTGGTAGTCGAGTTTGGGTAATAAGAAATCAACAAAAAATTAAGCCTTTTCATAAAATGACGACCTTCAAAACATAATCTGAATTTTGACAAATCACAAATCATGTTGTCGTACTTTGTGCTAATTCAGTTTTCTATAACATTTGCTTGATTAGATAGGCAATAAGGTCCACAATATCGAACCTTTGAAAGTACTAATACAGTCTTGGTGAGAGAGTTAGGACAAGCTTTTCTATTACCTCATTGTTTTTCGAGGAATTAAAGAATTCAACTCCTAAAATAAGTAGATTTTTGCTTCTTATTTTCTTCCTGCACCAACATTGCTTGTTAAGAGACCACTGAGTAAAGAATGAGAATCAAGCTTGTTGGTGGACTAACAAATAATAATAAAGATAGAATATTCTACTTGATCTTTTAAACATCTCTTGCACTTGTCATTCCAAAAAGAATTTCTAAACCTTTTAACCACTTGAAAAGGGGGTTTTGTCTTATTTTGAACACCATGGTCGGAAAGAATTTCGAGAAGACAAGATTACTCAAACTCCTCATAAACAAGATAAAATTACATTTATCAAGATTAGTTTCAATTCATAATCGTGTAATTGTAAATATGAGGAAACACATGTTATATTGGTGTATCTTAAAATTGACCTTTGCAATATGTTGAGGGTGGCCAATATACACCTCGATTGTCGAATGTGGAGTTCTTTGCACACTGTTTAAAGAACTCCTTTGACACTACAATTGAGATGTATTTTGACGAGATGGTCATTAAATCGGCCCCAACATCTCAAGGTTCCTTTTAAAAGTACGGTAACATAACGTGTTTAAACCGTGTGCTTTTCGTGTAGGAGATAGGTGTTCCTCTAATTTATGATCACACAACGAGGAAGAGAAGTCAATCCCAATAAATGTAATAGTATCCCATCTATGAGGAGTCTAAGCAATCTCAAAAAGGTCCAATGACTAACTACTCTCTTGAAATTCCTCCGAAAGTTTGAGAAAAAAACAAAACATTTTATCAAGTTGTTAAAGGGTTCAAAAGATTTTGTTTGGAACAATAAGTGTGAAGAGATGTTCCAAAAAATCAAGTCATTGTTTGTTGAACCGTGTTTGTTAGTCCACTAACAAGCTTCATCCTCATTCTTAGTTGTTTCTTACTCGACAATCAGGTCGGTGTTGGTAAAAAAAATAAGCAAAAGCCTATTTACTTTATGAGTTTAACTCTTCAACACACCGAAGAGTAGCATCACGTAATTGGAAAACTTGTCCTAGCTCATTTGTTTTAAGCAAGAAGATAGCATCAGCACTTTCAGAGCTTTGACATTGTGATTTGCCCAGACTACCCAATCAAGCAAGCATTGTAGAAACCCAAATTAACTAGGAGGATGACAACATGGTCTGTTTAATTGTCAAATTTCAGATTGTGCTTTGAAAATCAAGGTCCTATGGAGGCATAGTTTCTTGTTGATTTCCTTGTCGAGCTACCCAAACTAACGACCAACATAAATGGTGGTCTTTAAGCATCGATGACTCCTTTAACAAAAAAGTAGTGGAGCCAATGTGATACTCAAATCCTTGAGCAAGCCTTGCAGTTCAACTTCCAGACGTCAAACAATCAGACTGACTACGAAACACTCGTACCCAGTCTACCACTGGCCCACAAAGAGGGAGTTAAACTATTATAATGTGGAACTAAGAAAGATACAACGACAAAACTATTATGCAAAGAGAGGAAAATGATCGAATCAATGTCTTTTCAAAACTTGCAACCGCTGAAAAGGTGGACAACATCTAACCCTCAAACAAGAAACTCTCATAGCATCGATTTGTGATCATGATAATGTGTTGATAATCATACACGGATATGACCTATCATTCAGTTTCTAACTGATGACATACTTCCTAGTTTGTCATAAGAGGCTAGAAAGATACAACGACAAAACTCATATTATATGATGTTCAACGGAGAGCTATTAAGACGAAAATCTCTTCTCCCTTGCTCAAATGTCTAGGCGACCATAAAGCCAAATACATTCTAGTCGAGCCCCATCAAAGAATATGAGGCACGTGCTCGAAACATGACCTCTCCATACACTTCCTCCCGAAAAGTTACATGTCATAACTATCCTTTGTCCTTTCATCACTTGGGGAACTGACATTTTCTACCTATTCCCTTCGCTAAAGGACAAATCAAATTCTTGATGGTAGTCATGGACTATTTTACTAAATAGATAGAGGTCAAACCTTTAGAAAATATAAAGGCTCAGCAAGTACAAAAATTCTTCAGGAAGAACATCATTTGTCATCATGACCTTCCTCAATGACAATGGTCATCAATTCATAAATAAAGATTTCAAACAATTCCTGCAACAACTCTTCCTCAATGACAATGGTCACCAATTCATAAATAAAGATTTCAAGCAATTCCTGCAACAACTCGAGATAAAGCAATGAGTTTGATCAATTCAGCACCCATAAGCAAATAGTCAATCAAAAATGGCTAATATCAGTAGGATCACGTTTAAGAAAGTCCACGTATAACTTACCCACTTAGTTACAGTTATAAATATGAAATTGGGTAAATAAACCTAATGAAGCTCTTATAGATAAGTACTTGTGCATGACTTTATTTTATAATTGATACTAAAATGGGACCAAATTATTTTCGAACAAGCTCTAAATTGTTTTCATAGTATAAATCATTGCAATAAGTAGATATCCATAAAACCTTACACAAGTGTTTGTTTAATAAGATAAGTCAAAATAAATTCTAAATACTTTTTTCCAAACATGCTTTCTTATTGTCCTAGACATCAGTATTATGATTCCAAGTAGATAACAAGCAATTTTGAGTACGATACCTAGCTGAGGTCTCACAATACCTTTAAGGACCCAACATTTGAAGCAGATGATAAGGTATTAAAATAGCCTAATGTCGCAATTTACTAAGGACAATATCGTTACACTCCTTCAATCTGCACAGACCGCTTTAGAAAGTTTGCTATTGTTTATCGTGCCTGGCCTACGAACACAGTGGACTTCCCACCAAAATAGTCCATAGGGTCAAGGTTAAAGGATGTGACTCGCGTGAGATTTATGTTGGTGGGAGATGCTGATTGAGCTCACATACTTGATTTGTTCTAAATTCGAATTACTGGCTATTACATTTCTCTTCAAAAGAATTTAAACATACTTTATGTAAAACTTTTCCATTAATAATCAACTACAAATGATTTTCATGATAACTTTCCGAATACTTGTCTGGAAGTCAAAGCAAACTTGCAAATATTGAAACTGTAGTTCCTCAGACTTGTCTCAGAAACTTGAACAATTGGTCTTTAGCACATAAAGGATGCCCTTCAAATATATACAGTTAAGTGTGTGAATTAAGTAACATACGGAATGTCAACATCCTCACGACAAAATTCATAAACTTCACACAATAATCAGAAGTTCAGGATAAATAAAAGCTTAATTTTTTTTTTTCAGACAACTAGTTTTGAATCAGATACCATAAAAAAATTAGATTCATTCCCACTGACAATAACTTTCTAATCTCATGTCCAATCAATCACTTGAAGATAATGAGATGAAAAAATACATCAACAATCTATACCAATTTCCTCTACTTTCTTCCTTTCATTCAACTTAATTGAAGGAAGCTGCGAAATACAAGTCAATACATTACCTCAATTTACGAATCCGTTACGGCTTGAGCAGGAGTGAGAAACCAAACTTGGGATTTTTGTCCAAATCCTTTGTCTCAAAAGCGCCCGATATTGTCAAGAATGACTTGCGTGTTAGCTCATGCTGCAATAATGCCCCAAGGTTGCCGTGGTTGTTCAGCTTTGCCTTCAAAACTGTCTGAGAATCAACCACGTATGAACATCCAACTGTTAACGTGTTTTCATTTGTAGAAAACCTTCTGCTAATCTCTCCAACAACAGCTCCTCCATTCAATCTTTCTAGCTGATGTAAATAAGACACCTTCATAGAATCTCCCTTATCACCTCTGCAAAAATGAAAAGTGTACTACTATGTACCAAAACATAAATTTGCCAACATTGAAACTAATCTATGCCTAGCTCCAAATCCTGCCGCAACATGGGTATAAAATCAAAAACTGAAACTATACAAGGAAAGTCAATTTCCTGGATATTTGAGAGATTCGGGACTCTCCCAAGCCACAATACTAACTCTCCAATTGACTAGTCACTCCTCTCAACACCTCTTCCTATATATATAGGTAACATGCCGTATTTATCCAATTACTCGAACTCAACTAACTCTAATTACTCTACTAAATAACATAACTAGCTATAGGCGTTACCTATCACAATGTCTTAAAACACCTTCACGAAAAAGAAAAATGCTAGAAATCTTTCTAACACATTTTTATTATTGGTTGAAACTTATTACAAGTTACGAAATTGAGTACGTCTGACTTCTGTTCAATGTGTCTTCGCTCATTATTTTGTACTTTTCACTAAACTTAAACCAGTAATAGATTCAACAGAAGAAACATTTCAGAAAATGTCTTCTAACACTATCCTCTCTGGAAAAAAAACTAAAAATTGTTATAGAAAAAACATCCCAATTTCACTCCAGAGACAAATAATGATTTCATCAATAAATACTTGGCCTTTAAAATAGTCATTCCAAGTACTGATTTAACATCTGACAATTAAAAAACACCTCAATTACTTACAAAATTACAGAAGCACCGGAACTTGGCATTTTCAAGCACAGACCAGCATTGTATTTCGTAAATTTGCCAAGACTTGTTGAATAGCTCGTTTCTGCTCCAAACGCAATGCTGGGAGTGCCCATCGTCCCAGAAAAATCAATAGCAGGGGAGCGGGTTAAACCAACACCAAGAGTAAAAGCCACATGATCATGAAGATACTGAACCTCCAACTACATCAAAAGCACAAAATTATTACAAGTCCACGATAACAGACTTCAATACAAAAGTCCAATCTCAGTACCTTTCCAGAACTGTAATCAGGCAAACGAATCGAAGCAATGGTTTTCCCTGACGGCACAACATCAGAGACAGTGAATGTAGTCAACACCTAAAGCACAAAAAATTCAATTACTAACCGAAGTAGAAAACGCTATATTTTCAAATTCATAAATGGAAAAAAAAAAAAAAAAATAGAGAGAGGGAAATACATTTGATTCAGTATCAACTTTGAAATTGACCACTTTGTTCTTATACTTAAACTCAGTAGTCACATCACCAGAGGAAAGTCCTCTGCTCTTCACCAACGTAGATTTCAGGTCCTGAACTTGTATCAAGTAACAATTAACAATTACTACTTCTCCCAAACAAGAAGAAAATGAATCATCAAAATTAAGATCTTATTTGATAAACTTCTTCGTAAAATCATAAAACAAAAAAATAAAAGGAAATGAACTTCTCGTATAATTTATCTTCTCCTAAAACGGACGTGCGTAAATCGATTTTACTTCAATTCAACTTACATTTCTCTTATAAATATTAATGGAATAGTTTACTAAAACAAACTACGTTTCATTGAGATGCAAATGAACGACGAGATTAAAATCACCGGAAAAAAATTCGGAACGAAATAATTATGCAGCGAATGATAAGATAGAGAAACATAGGGATCGCGAAGTGAAGTAAAAGGAAGGGAGAAAGAGAGAAAAAAGTGAACGCACGAGACCAGAGTTGGCGGAGGAGGAGATGGTGAATCTCTGATCGGAGTTGTAATCCTTGGTGAGGATATCTGCGAAAGTGAAATCAGAATTTAGTTAGTTAGGAACGAAAACATGAGAAAACTGAGAATGAATTAGAGAAAGTTGAATACCTCTTCCACTCTTGCCGATATCGGAGAAGAAACCGGGTCCTTTGCCTGACATTTTCTCTGCAGCACAGAAACACCTCCAACAACCAAGGGTTTATGTACCACCAAGGGTTTAGACCCTTTTCAATGAACCAAAATAAAAGCTAAAAAAATGAGAGAAGAGGAAAAAAATTAGAACAAATGCTCTCGTTGAGAGTCGAACTCAAGACCTCCCGCTTACTAAACGGGTGCTCTAACCAACTGAGCTACGAGAGCTATACATTGAATCTTGATTTTAATTTATAATAAATATAGTTTACTGTAATTGAAATTTTATGGGTCCAACGAGTATTTTTGGTTTGACGTAGTCTTTTTACTTGTTCAAAAACAAATTGTGGAAAAGAAAAAATGTTGATAATTTGTGGTAATGCATGAGGTAACCTCAAGCCACTCTAAGATAAATGGAAGACCAAATCATGATTTTGACATTATCAAATAGTCCTAATTTATAAATATATATCAGTAAATCATTAATTTAGATTTAATACATATATATATATATATATATATATATAATTTTTTAATTATTTAAAAGTTTTTAATATAAAGAATTCTATGAGAGAAAATAAAAAGAACAATTTGCTTTATTCAAAATTTAAAAATAAAATTTGAATAAAAATGAAATTTATTCAAATTAATTTATGCATAAATTAATTTTAACTTTTAAAGATGAATTGTTTTCTCTTATAAAAAAGTTTTTTAGTAGGTGCACGTTGTGTGTATGATGAAAAATATCCAATTGAAAGATTAAATTACTATTTTACAATTTTTTTCTAATTTAAAAAGTATTCGTATAAACAAAAAATAGAAGTGGTCATTAGTGATATTTATACATATATTCCAAATACAAATGTTCTGCTTATAAAAAAATGGTGACAAGCTAGTTACAACCGAAAACCAGTAGTGAGTCAAAACCAAATGGCTGAACTAGCCATGAAGAAGAAATTTGTCAATCTTATGACTCTGCTTCACAAAGACTACTGAATTTGAACTGGTAATGCTTGAGACCATTGGAAATTTGCAAGGGCTTTATCATCTTGTTAATGTGAATTTAACTCATAATGAACAAGGATCATAATATTTTTACAGATACAATTTATACTGTTATTTACTAATAAACTTCCTTAGATGTGATTTTTATAAATATTGTAAAAAGTATATATATATTTCTTAGTTAATAGTATATTTTAAAATATAATAATTTTAAACAAGTTAATACTACTAACTGAACCAATTTTCGTAAAAACTGTAAATTAATTATCAAAAACTTTATATCCCTAATTGGTTGAAGTTCTATTGACAAAATTTGTTATATTCCTCTGCCAACATCTGTGGAATTAATGACTAAGTCCAAAAGTTTTAGCTTTGCCAACATGATCAATTGCAGAAAATTTATTACACTTAAAAATTATCTTTTAATGAATGTCTCTATCCATCAGTGATCTTTATGACAAAATTTGGTATGAAATGGAGAAGCCTTAAAGAGAATAGGGATAGTAATTAAGAGCCATAGCTCCATAACCTCAAAGATCACATTATACCTAGATAACTAAACACCATAATAAGCATATTGCATCAATCATTTCAAATTTTGTTGAAAGTGTCTTGGTGGGTACAAAGTACCTCTTGGTTGAATTTTGAAACTTCCCTTTCATTTTAATTATTGAATCAACTCGTATCCTTTTCGGCAAAAGAGAGAAAACCTATAATAAGAAGAGAATAATTTTATTGTGTCCATTATTTCTTGTTGGCTTGTAATTTTCATCATTGTGGTGATGTTGTTTTAAAGTGTTATTTGGAGAATATGAATTTATCCAAAAATGTTTACTTGATACAATTGATGTAACTTACTATAATTTTTTCTCATTAATTGTTTCACCGAAAATTAGATTTCTGAGTTTGATATATGACTTTTTATAATTAAGAGAGTAGTTATTCAAGCATCATATTATTTAGTGCAAGTAAATAAGAAAATAAAACTTGATTTATCGTTGTAAATATATTATATTAATAAAATAATTAATTGTTTTTAATTTAAAAACAACTGTACACAAGAATAGAGAAAATTAAAAAAAAAAAAAAACTTATAGAAAACGACTCGCATATGTAGCTGATAGATTCAAATGTGAAGCCCACGTTACGATCCTTTGGTCTTATTTAATAAGGTATATATTTTAGAAGTCTTCAGAAACCCACAATGGTAGAATAGCTTAGATATTACAAAACGCTTACCTTCTAACCTTTGCGTGACTCGTTTCTCAAATATTATTATTATATCAAAATAAAATATTTATTTAACCACTGAATTAAATAAAACAACTTTCCGATCAATAATTATTCTATTTAATAGACGTTAAAGTATTTAACTTATTTTTAATTTAAACCATGAGTTTAATAAGATATAATTAATAATTAATACAGTAAACAGAGCTGAAACAGAACCTAATACAGTCATAATTATGAAAAAAAAAACACCAGAAAGTAAAAAGGAAGACACGTTTAAAAAAAAACACATACTAGAAACTTCTATACCTTCGGACTAAAATAATAACTAAAGTCAATATAGTTATGGACAATGTATAAATAGAATACAATAGAAATTTGTCTGATTTATGTGATATGTAAAATTTTTGGAATTAACTATAATTTTATTATTTATCCCTTCGTTCTTCCTTACTCGATTTTCTTTAACTCTCAATTAATCTTTGACAGAAATTTATTTGCAGTTGCAGTAGTGATGATATTTTATTAATAATTTTGTAATTCTTAATAAACCATCATTTTCATAATAAAGAGAGATTTTACTGATAATTTTTATTTTTATTGTTAATAAGCTATCATTTTCATAATAAGAGAGATTTTATTGGTAACTTTATAATTGTTAATAAATTTCAATCAACTATAAAAGTGTATTTCTTCGACAAAAAAAATAATATAAAATCAATAATGAAACTGTATTTTAGAAAAGTGTATTATTCAGATTGCTATCATTGATAACAATGTTTGATCTACTCACAAATGGACTTTAATAACAATAATTATATCTGGGACATATTTAATTCTGTGCTTATTAGAATAGAGCCAGCTCTACGAATACCAATATCCATTTATTATATAAAAAGAAAATAATGGATGATAGATTACATTACAGCACTTTTTCTCTTTCAACTTTGCCTTCCATCTTTCATTTTCATTTCCATTTTCCCTTTTGTAATCGTTATTTTATTGGTTTTCTCTTCACCCAAATTAGCAATATATTTCATTATTTAAACAAAAGTAAATGAAACCAACATGTATTTTATTGCATTTATTTTGTTTTCCCACTGAATTAAAGTAAATTTTAGTGTACTAGTCAAATTTTTTCATTAAATAGGATCATATCATCCTAGATTTATCATGGATTTACATTTAAACTTTACCAAGAAAAGTGTGCTGAGTAAGATAAGGAGTGAAACACGTTTATTATTATTTTTATATATTTCAAAATATGATTTTAACTTTTACAAAATTTTAATATATTTTTATTCGTTATATATGCATATAATGTGATTTTCTTGTTTGTATTGGAAACTAAAAATATATAGTTTTTCTATGATACTCGAATTACACATATATTAAAGAAGCAAAAACTGGCATTTTAAAATAGTTTAAGAGATTACAAACGTATTTAGAATAAATAAACTGTTGTATTTTACATAAAAAAAATTGATTTGATATTGTTAATTTTATATAATTTGTGCTCCGACAGATTAAAAATTTACTTTATTTTAAGATTATGTTACAGAGTTTTGTAAATATATAATGTCTTTTAATATAGTTGTAATGAATGACATAGTATTTTAGGTATAATGTTAATTTTTTGAAAGTTTATTAAGCTGTTCAAGTAGTAAAGTAGACAATTCATTAAGAGATTTGTGTATTTGGTTAACATCAATTTTTACTAATTTGAATTAAAAATTTAAAATATTGGTTCATATAAATTTAAAAAGTTATGTTAATTTTTAAATTTAAAATACTCAAAGCTATCACCTTAAAATTATATTACTTGATCAAAACAAATATTTATTCGAGTTAGATTTTATGAACTCAATTCTATACAATTTTTCTTATCAATATATCCCTCATATAATTCTAACATTCATCGCACAAGTTTACTAATCATAATTTTATAAAAAAAAAGTTGTAAACTTTAATGTGAGAAAAAATAGTTATTTTTACACAAGTATTAAAATAAATATTTAGAATGACTAAGAGATATGAAAATTGGGTGGAGAGATTATTTGATCTAATAAAACTTGGCAAGTTATACATAATAAGAATTGATGAAAAGACAGGAGGTGAAGATCAAATAAAACTAAACTATCTAGGGGATGATATGATATCAACAAATGAGATATGAGTAAAAAGGTTGAAGAAAAAAATAGTCAGACATTATGAAAAAGTGATGTGAGGATTATTATATAATATTAGAGGATCAAGGGTGAAAAGAAAATTAATAAAAAAAATTATACAAAAAGAAAAAAATATAGTAATTACGTGTTTAAAAATAAAAGGAAAAAATAAGGTATTTACTAATACTTATGTGTCGATCTTGAGATTGAGTGAAAAATAAGTCAGGTAGTTGGATTAATAAGGGAATTATTCTGTATAGAACAATAACGTATATTTTGTATAGAACAATAAGATATGTACATATCTTCACATGACATGATCTTTTTAGACAGGAAGGAAAAATAAAGGAGTATAGTATTAATTAACATTTATACATCTTCTCATACAGATAATAAGATCAGGATATGACATACGTTGAGATAAATAAAAGAAAATAGTTATATAGACTTATGTTATATAATTGAGAATTTACACTACATTAGATAAAATTGAAAGAGAGAGATCGTTAAGAATGAAGTATTCAGTAAAATGAATGATAAAATTTATTGAATTTATTCATGTTATGGAGCATATGACTTATCTATGGTAAGAAAAAAATTCACATGGTATAGAGCAATAATAGATAGTGTTTTTTATATAACATGGTGAGAGGCGATGTTCAATATCTTCTTAATAGAAGTGTGTTTGACAATTGATGACTAGTAGAAAAACGGGTATAATTCCAGTTAAATCAAAAACTGACGTTGCTAAAAATGCAGTGGCATTTTTGTAAATAAATTAATATTATGACGTCGGTTTGTAATAAACCGACATTGTTATACATAGATGACATCGGTTAGCACTTACAATCGTCCTCGAGAACACTGTAAAAATAAAAAATTTAAATTTTAACCTTTTTTAACGGTGAGTGGCTAACGTCAATTGGGAGAGGCCAACCGACGTTATGTGGAGGAAAAATGACGTCGATTTTGTCTCAATAACCGACGTCATGTGTGTAACGACATTGTGGAGGTGAACTGGGAGTGGTTTTTGGAAAATTAGGGTTCAACACAATGTCGGTTATAAGCTCCTAACCGACGTGATTATGTTTGTTTTAACTCACCCCACGCGTTTTCACTTTCACTTTTCTTCTCCCTCCATTGCGTGCGCGTTCTCGGTTCACTATTTTGGCATTTTTGTGCTCTGTTTCGAGTTCCTTAGGTTCTCCATTCAGTTCTATTTCACTCTTTGTCTTTCATTTACGTTAAGTGCTTCGTTTAAGCGGTGTCATTCTCGTTTTAAGCTTCGTTCGAGGTACCCTTGATTTCAAGTTTTTAGTTGTTCCTTTCTCCTCCATGTTCATTTGCTTTCACTATTTGTGGTATTTTATTGACCTTTTATTTGCATTTTGTGATTTTGATAGTGTTCGTTGGGCTTCTTTCACGTTCGTTTGGTGTGCACAAGCTTGTTGACAGTCTCGGTTGGATGCTTGGTTCGACACCTGTCGCAACCGGGATCACGATGGGGCGGTTGTCCAAAAATAATTTCTTTTTTCTTAGAAAAATAATGGAGTCGCCACCATAATTTATTGAAGGAAAAACTATGGAAAACCAAAAAAAGTCAGATAAGGCAAGTTTGCAAAACCGGATTTAGAGTCCGGGAGTCGGTTACGTGTGAG
>Ga0099824_1003593_pt1 | contig 22651 bp, 5 predicted proteins | sample SiratrowhiteBW_FD_76837 | JGI IMG/M metagenome (GOLD analysis project Ga0099824, IMG submission 76837) | Root nodule microbial communities of legume samples collected from California, USA - Siratro white BW | ecosystem: Host-associated > Plants > Roots > Nodule | place: USA: California... | reverse complement strand
TTCAAGGGATCTAAACGAACTTTCGTTCTTTTAATAGTCCCTTCTTCGGGCCAGTAGCCCTGCGCCCTCGGGTATTCCAGCCGATATACAAAATCCGGCGTTCCCTATTATCTACTGTTCCCATATATATATATATATATAAATAACGTTAAATATGTATAATCGATTATGTTTTATAACATTATACAACGTTAAACGTTATACAACGTTAAACGTAATCTATTATACGTTATATATAATATAATAATAAATATTATATAATATTATTAATATAAATATATTTATAATTTAATAAAAATAAAAATAAATATTTAAAATTAATTATAGAATAATAATTATTTTATTATTAAAAAATAATAATAATTTTTAAATTAAATATTATAATTATTTTAAAATTTTTTAATTAATAAATTAATATATTTTATAATAAATTAAATATATTTTTATATATTTTTAAAAATATTATTAATTATATTAAATTAATTAATTATATTTTATTTTTAATTTTAATAAATAAATTTATAATTTTATATATTAAAATATTATTATATCTATTACATTATTCACAAATTTTTATAAATTTTCTACTTAAATCTTATCATCTTTCTTTTAATCAAAACAATCAAACTTTTTTCTCAAATCACCTCAAATTCACTCCATCAAATCTATTCTCTAATTCAAATAAATCCTAAAAGAGAAAATGTGTTTAGAGTATAAAAAAGTTTGGAGGGTGCTCTACTCATACTTAAGAAGAACTTCTCTCAATTTGGGTTGATGTTATGAGTTGCATTATACACATTATCAACATTAGGTTTTCATATGTTGATGAATCTTAATATGAAAGTAAATCAAAAAAATCTATTAACTATTGTGCTTTTGAAACAATTATCTAACAAAATAAGAATTTAAATTGAAGTCTTGTATTCTTCAGCTTCAAGATAATAAAAAAGTTTGGAGGGTGCTCTACTCATACTTAAGAAGAACTTCTCTCAATTTGGGCTGATGTTATGAGTTGCATTATACACACTATCAACATTAGGTTTTCATATGTTGATGAATCTTAATATGGAAGTAAATCAAAAAAATCTATTAACTATTGTGCTTTTGAAACAATTATCTAACAAAATAAGAATTTAAATTGAAGTCTTGTATTCTTCAATTTCAAGATAATGGAATCTTCCTATAATCAAATAAAAATAAGTAAATTATAAAAATCCAAAATTATTTGAATAGTGTAACAACGATAAAACATCTTGATTATCTTTTTTGTGAGTCAACATTCTTCATCTACTATAATAATTTGTTCTCATTATTTCAATTAAAATTCATGTATTTCTCAACCCACCTAGCAAAAGATTGAAAATTCTTTTTTTCATGAATCTTTTATTTTTTGAATTGAATCTTGTTATTAACCTAACTTGTCCTCTTTTAATATTTTAGGTTATAAACAACTTATTAATGTTATCATTGTTTAAAACAAACATGAGCTTTAGGGTTAGAATATTTCCTGTGATTTATTTTACTTCATTTTGTTCAAATTAAAATGATGACAACTTGAAGATAAAAACATAAGGCTTTGTTTAGAACGGCGAGGAGATTTGAGATGAGAATGTGTTGAAAATTTTGTTGTTTAGATTGAGGGAAAGATGATAAGAAAGAAATAAAAAATTTATAAAAATTTGTGAGTAATGTGATAGGTGTGATTGATAAAATAATTTTTTTAATAAATGAAATTATAGTTAAAATTAATTTAAGATTAAATATAATTAATTTATTGGATGTGATTTATAAACTATTATTATTTTAATTGATGAAATTATAAAAATATCATTTATTTTAAATTAAAATTAAATAAAAAATTAAATTATTATTTTTAATAATAATATTATTCCATAAATTTATTTTAATTATAATTATAATAATAATTTTATTATTATTACTTTTATATTATTTTACAATTTTATTATTTTTATTATTATAATTATGATTTATTATTATTTGTAGTTTTTAATATTAATATTATTGATAATTTATTTTTATAATTATGCTATCTTTATTATTACTTTATAATTTTTTTATTAATATTATATTTTTTTAATATTTTATTATTATTATTTTATAATTTTATTAAATTTAATAAAATTTTAATAATTATTATTATTATAATTATCATTACTTATGATTAATTATATTAATTTTATTATAATATGTATATATATTAATAAAATATTAAATTAATTACGTATATCTTACTTTCTTCACCAATCCTCTCAATTCAAAAAAAAAAGATGTGAAAAATTTCTTCTCGCAATTCATTTTTAATTAGTTTTTTTATTTCTCGAAATCTCAGTTTCCTTCTTATTTCCTCGTCTCCTAACTTTCTTTCTGTTGAAACAAACCCTAAATAAAAGCATAACCCTAAATAAAAGCATAAGTGTTGTTGTATACAATAATGTTGGATGGTATAATAAAAAAATGTGATTTAATTTGAATATATATAAAAAAATTAAACTTAAATTATAACAACTTTCAAAAGATTAAGATTTCGAAAGAATTAAAATCTCCCTAATAGAACAATAAATTAAGAGTTTTATTTAAAATTAATCTACAATAAGAGTGGAAAAAACACAAAGGATCATATCAAAAAACAAAAGAGAGAGGATCGTGATGAATAGAACTCACTAAACTAACTAAATCAACGTAGATAAAAAGTACAAAAGACGAGTGCTTGGATTCAGAACGAAGTGAAAGATCAGAAAGGTAAGAGTACACTTGCACAAGAAGTAGGTTACATTAAGACGAGAAACACTACTACTAAAAAGAAAGGTAGTTTTGATATAAGAAAAAAATCATAAATTACTCTAAATAACTTTACCAAAATACGCAATAAATGTTTTTTAATTAAAATTGGTTGGGTTCGTTTATTTTTTTTTTTAAAAGTTTGAACAATCAACTAAAAATTTACAATAAGTTTTTCTAACTAAAATGTCCTTTTCTAAAAAAAAAGTTTGAATAAACGCATCTAATATATTTTTAACTTTAATTTATTATTATAAAATAGTAGAGATTAAAAAGATGCATGTATTAAAGGCTAATTTTGTCTTTCGTTTTTAATTTAAATTTTTGTTTATTTTGTTTAAATATATTACTTAATCAAAATATGTAAACAATATATTTAAAAGTTATATAAAAAAACAAATTAGTAAAGAAAAAATATATTTTTTCAAATGATAAAATAACTTTTAAATAATCCAAGCTAAGCCACTATTAACTGTGACATGATCGATTCCGTTTAAATTTGATAGAAAAATATCACATACGTAACTCAATTCAACTTATTCTTTTCCTCGGATTGGATCGCATAAATTTGATGAGAATCCCCCTTCTTCCGAGACATTTGAAATAAAATTCTAAATTAGCTATAAAATATTAATTTTTATTTCTAATTCATCTATAAACTAATTATTTTCTGTTTCTTAATAAAATTAGTGTATCTATTAGAAAATTAATAAAAAAATTCACTTCTTGCTTTTGTATTTTAAAAAAAGTTACATAAAAATAATAATAGATAATTTATAATATGTAATTATTTCTAGTATATAAATAATTTATATATATATATATATATTAGTTTTAAAATATAATTAAAAATAAAACATAAATATAAAAGAAGTAGACTAAATTGAGAAATCATTATTATATATAGTTATAAACCAGAATATTTTAATAAAATGTATTATTGATTTTTCTAGATCTTCTCTTGTAATATATTACGATTTAATAAAAATAAAATTTAATAAAATTAAGATTTACAATAATAAGATAATTAAATAAATTTTGTTGTTTATGGAAATCAAGGATGATTTAAAAACCCCAAATTATTTTAATTAATCAATAATCAATAGTTAGGCGTAGGTAGGGTTGGATTTGATTTATTGGCCCCTTGGAACTGCAGTTCACATCGAATATATATATATATATAGAGAGAGAAAGAGAGAGACTTTACCAAGTGCTGTGTTGTGGTATTCCACCGCTGAGGCTCTCTCTAGGGTTTGTTGGCTCTCAAATCGAACCGATTCCATGGCGGAAGAGCGATTCACGGGCGTTGTGCAGTGGTTCAACAATGGCAAGGGCTTCGGCTTCATCAAGCCCGACGACGGCGGCGAGGATCTCTTCGTCCACCAGTCCTCCATCAGATCCGACGGCTACCGCACTCTCCTCGAAGGCGATCGCGTCGAGTTCGCTATCGCCACTGGCGACAACGACAAAACCAAGGCTGTTGGCGTCACCGGCATCGACGGCGCTCCGCTCCAGCCCCGTGCTGCGGCCGGCAATCGCGGCACTGGTTACGGCTTCGGCGCCAGGCGGAATGGCGGGGGCGCTGGCGGTGCAGCGTGCTACCAGTGTGGCGATTTCGGCCACCTAGCCAGGGACTGCAACCGGAGCAGCAATTCCGGCGGCGGAGGCGGTGGTGGGTGCTTTGTTTGCGGCGGGTTCGGTCACCTCGCGAGGGATTGTGTGCGCGGAGGCAACGGCGGCGGAGGAGGCGGCGGAAGCGGTTCTTGCTTTAGGTGTGGCGGATTTGGACACATGGCGAGGGATTGCGCCACCGCGAAGAGCGTCGGTGGTGGTGGTGGTAGCGGTGGCGGTTGTTTTCGGTGTGGTGAGGTTGGTCATTTGGCTAGGGATTGCGGCATTGAAGGAGGAAGGTTTGGCGGTGGTAACAGTGGTGATGGTGGCGGCGGCGGCGGCGCTGGGAAGAGCACCTGCTTTAATTGTGGGAAGCCTGGGCATTTTGCGAGGGAGTGTGTGGAGGCTTCCGGGTGAGGTGAAGGGTTACGTTTTGCGAAGGGAGAAAAAGGTGGAATAGTACATATTCTCTTTTTTTGCACCTTTTAACAGTTAGTAACTTATTAGCCTCTCTTATTATTCTTCTAATCTCGGGGAAGTTTATACATATGGCAAAAAAATTATGTGGTTTCGGTTTTTGACTATGGTACTGCTTCGCAGGCGATTTTGCCTCCTTTTTTTTAGTTTTTACTCTGCCTGTTAGACCTTGTTTCTGATTTATAGTCTACCTTTGTTCCCGAACTTGAGATTTTATATCTTGATTTATTTGTCTCAAAGGTTCATAATCAAATGATCATAAAATTTAGACTGAAGTTCTCAAGAGATTGTGGATTGTTGCCCTTCTCGAAGATTCATGTTATTGTGTTGTGTGTTTGGATTTGTTCGCTGATTCTTGCGCGCATTGATTTTGATTGAAACTTACAATTACTGCAGTAATGATTGAATGAAGATTAAGGTTCATGATTTGTATTTGGTTAAGTGGATATCCCAATCTGATTAGTCTTGCATATCACATAAATTTCCACGTTTACCTTAAGTTTACTTGTTTGACCAGAAAGAGGTTATTCCCCACCTTATCACCGTTTTGAGATTGCTTACTGTTTGCATTAAATAGAATGGCTGTGAGATAACTGTTATATGGTTTGCATGTCAGCCTTCCCCTGAGCTGTTAAATATTTGAGCTTCTTTAGAGACATTAGAATGCATTTCTTGTGAGTTTTTTTTTAGATTTGGATATTTGCACCACTTCTACTGGCCTAATTTTACCCTGTTTTTAACAGGGTTTTCCCTAAATCCGTCTTTTGAACTCTATGCCCGTGAAATTTTAAAACTTGATTTTACCCTGTTTTTAACAGGGTATTCCCCAAATCCGTCTTTTGAACTCTATACCCATGAAATTTTAAAACTTGAGTGTTAACAATAGCACACTCTTACTAATATATGAAATTTATCGAAAAGTACAAAATTTATGATTTTCAATGAATTTCACTCAATAGTAAAGAGTGTTCATTCAGAAGAGTGTGCTGTTAGCATTTCTCGAATCTTAGAACTTAGCTTTTCGATGATTTTGTTTCATTCTTAAGCTATACATTTGTTTGGGCTTGCTGTGACTACGGTAGTCTTACCATGGCAAAATCTTGGGAAATGTTTTTGTGCTCTACCTGTACCCAAGAAGCGAATTGCAAAGCATGGATATTTTTGTATTTCGTTTTCACAAGCTAATGGTGTCACTCCTTGTGATCTAGAATATTTTTCAAACCGATCATGCTTGGCTGGTTCAGGTTGACTTTTTTACCTCAAATGGAATCAAAATCAAATTTTGAGCAATCGATTCAATTGGCTTGAGATGTGATTATATGAATGTTGTAATCATTTGTTAGAGGTGATAAGAGAAACTGTGTTCAAGAGCCTTGGTGCAACAACTGTTGCGGTAGCATTTTTGTGATGTCTATACCTTGTCAAAATTTCTGGAGTAAATGCCTTTTATTCTCTAAACCTTGAGTGGCAGCGACACTTTGTTGATTGCATTTCCTCTTCGGATCCTACATAGTTCGCTGATTACATGCGGATGACGTCACTTGCAATTCTCAATTGTGTTTGTAGTTGAAAAATTCGTGGCAAGCGTATAAACATGTCTAATATTTTGTTTGCCTTATCATGTATATTTTAGTGCATTGTACCAGAGACAAAAGGCTATGTGGATTGGGTTGAGAAGTGACTGTTAGAAGTGCTCGAAGTTTTCTGGTAGACTCGTTTATTATCCGTTGGTGTTTGATCTTTTCTTTAAATCTAATCACCAAAAAAGGGCCCTTGCTCAAAATTTTTTATTGATTTGGATGGAGCGTTAACATTAACCCCGACGCAAATTATGGCTACCAAACTTCTCCTAGTATGCCTTTATTTTTTTATACAATTCACATGCATTGAGAGATGTATGTTAATTGCAAAGTAACTTTATTGGTGAGATTTATGAAAACAATGATAAATGATCCTCTTTCCCTAAAAATTGGTGATGTTAAAAGAATTCTATCAAGGTAACATCTCTATATATGTGGTAAGGTCAGAGATGTGTTGGTTATACACATGATATGTCATGTTTATGAGTCATTAAATTGATGAGAAAGTTGAGATTTATTTACTGAGGTGAATTTGGTATCACACACTTCAAGGACTTACTTCCATGAACTAAAGAGATAGCATTATTACACTCTTAAGATCGAATTTGATTATTTACTATTTCAAGAGATAAAGCTCGGCAAGACTCAATGAAGAGTTTAAGGAGGAAAACTCAATCCTGGTGATTTGTCCACTGTTTATTTATATAATCAAAACCTTAATGATTTTGCTGTTTTTGGGTCATTGGAGGAAGATTGAAAGCTCGATGAAGAAATTAGTTACGATATGGAAAGTGAGTTTTTTAGGTTGATTCGAGGCTTTTGAGGTTGCGAGAGAGCACGCTGAGGGTTGCAGGTCTGGTTTTTGCACCATGCGAATTTGAATTCAAGGCATGTTATGGTGGAGATTGTGTGGTTTTGTATGAGTGATTATATTTTTGTTGGTGAGTGTTGGAGATGTGTTATGGAGGATATTGAAGTGATTGTTACCTTTGGCAGACAAAATAATCAAGTGTACATTACTAAATCCATCGTTAAAAATGTGTGACACTCTAACCTTAGCCTTTAGAAGTGTATGACATCAAATTCACCTAACGAAACAATTTCAATATTTACGGTCAAATGTGGCCTGTTCATGTGTGTAAGAAACACATCACATAACCCGTGGAGAATCATTACCCTTGATGGAGTTTTTTAATGACATGATTAAATTAAGTACCTTTTTTTCAATTTTGAGACTATTCGATAATTATGTTATTTTCAGGGACTAAAATTATAGCACCACACACTTTCAGGGACGAAAATGGTATACAGAAAAAACAAAGCCTATATTGATTACATTTAGTTTTGTATATGGAAAACAATTATAGAAGAGAAGGACTTATATTAAGAACATTTAATACTATTCAATTTTTTTTCGTTAATTTATTAATTCTATTTATTATTGTTTTATTATTATTATGATTATTATTATTATTATTATTTTATTATCATTTTCTATGGGTGTATTAAAAACTAAAGTAACTATTCTCTTATATCCAAACTTACCCAATTATTTTTTGTTAAATTTTGGAAATTAGATCATCTTCAGTAGTGATTTATGAGCGAGTTGCTTTACTTAAGAAATCAATCTTGAAGAAATTTATTATTGAAAAAAATCTTATGTGGTGCATTTACTTTCTTTAACTCAAGAAAAAATTATTGTATATAAAAAAATAATTCCTTTAGAGTTAAAACAAATTCTTCAGGTAAAGTTAAACAATTCCTAAATTAAAACTATTTAAAATATAATTAGGTAAAAATAAAATATACAAAAGTATTAGTTTCTTGAAATTTTTTTAAATTATTTACTATTAAAGCAAAACTCAACATACTCTTCAAAGATGACGTGACAATGTAAAGATAAAAAATGTACTCCACAAAAAGCAAACAAAAAATTATTTAAGAAAAATCTTATAAGGAATCAATTAATGATGTCTTTAGAATCGTTTATGATTTAAACTAGATTTTGATCAAATTTGTTATTATTATATATAGATAAGTGTAAGTATAATGTTCAATGATGTACTATTAAACTTCATTTAACTTAACATCACAAATTGGTAAATATCCACTTCGTTTTCTTGTCATTAATTTTGAAAATTAGTAAGCATGACCTATCCATATCATTAAACAAAAACAGGTGTACAAAATAATATATATAGAGATGACAAAAAAAAAAAGTGTTCATGAATATCTATTGCTAATTAGTTGCTTGTTTTGGACGATTTGTTGATAATGATTTTTATTTTAATCATTTAAAAAATTTAAAGTCACAAAAAATTTAATGATAAAATTATTAACAATTAAAGAATTTGTTTAAATTTTTATTTTATAAATTTTTAATTTTTTATTTTGACTTGAAATTAAAAGTGATTTTTAAAGAAATTTTTAACAAAAGCTTATACTTTGTAATATAAATTAGTTTGACTTTTTTAAAAAGATAAATTTATTGCACTAATATTTTATTATAGAGTTTTATTTTAATATATTATAAGATCAACTTTATTTGAGTTTATATTTTAAATAATTTTTTAAAAAATATTTATTGACATTCACGGATACTTTTCAGTATAAAAAATATTTATTGACATTATACGAATAATGGAATAATAAGTAACAATATATATTTTTAAGACAAGATTGGTAGGGAGTTGGTGGAACTTGTGCCCCACCCATTGTCATCTAAAATATTTGTAATTCTCACTAATCACAAACAAGGTAACTTCAATGAATGCAAACAATTTATGGATACATTAGACTAACTCTTCTTCTCAATTATGTACAATCAATGCATCTTATTTATTTCCTTTGTGTTTGGATGGAAAATTTCCCAAGGTAATTCAGAATTCAAAAAGTTTTATAACAAAATGTGTTATTTGGATACATATTTTGAAAAAACAATAAAATTCTAAAATTTTATGAAAATAATTTATTTATTTAAAATTTGATAATTTTAAAAGGATAAGAATTTAGAAATTTTCATATTTCTTTTTTAATTTATGAAATTGTTGATACAATTTGGGTTAAAATGTCTCAATTCAACCGAGGTCAAAATCTCATCAACTTTACATTATTTTTTGCATCATGTTAACATAATTTTCTTTCAAATTAAAATTGATCATGATTATTTTTCAATTATTATGTTCAAAATTTTTTCTTAATTAATAAAGCTTTGTCTTATTCTTAGTTAGGAATTTTTTTTTGTCAGCATCAATGTTTTTTAATGGTGTTAAATGCAATTTTCTCAACTAACAATAATCAATATATTTTTTTTACTTAAAATCATTTGAATTATTACAGATTAACCTTGATCAAAACATAGATTAAATTATTTTTGACTAATGTTTATAAGAATTTTTTCAACTAACATTAACATGAATATTTTTTTATCGACATTTACTATAATTTTTATGGTCGTTAGTGAAACTATTTTTAAACTTACCCAAGTTAAAGTTTGTTAGTCTATGTCGATATAAATTATTATTTTTATTAAGATTACTTATCTTTCTATGTACATTAATATCATTACTCAGTTGAAATTTGGTAGAGATTATTTGAGTTTGTATCTAGAAGATTGAGATAGTAGTTTTTGTATTTGATAGTAATTAAAATACCTATCCAAAACAATTGAATAAATTTAAATTGTTTTATAAAATAAGAAACTTAAAATTTAAACCATTTAAAGTGAAAGTAATTTAAATTCTGGAAATGGTAAAGTTTTCTATTGAGAAAGGAGACAATTGAAATAATATTAGAGGTTTAAAGATTGTAATCGAACTATAAGGGGAGATTGGATTTTGTTAATATTTATTTATTCTACCTCCTTCACAAAATTTCACTCGTAGGCATTTTTCTCCAATATTTTTTTTTTCTTCCAAATATCTCAAAAATTCATGATATTAAATGACGTTGCATTAGGAGTACGAATTTGTTAACAAGAATAGTCGTATTTTGGACTGGGCAAGACAAATTTATTATAAGCTAATAAAATTCCAGCATAACATAGCTCTCCCGGGGTTGTGTCAAATGGGTTGCATTCATTTTCTTTTTTTAAAAATTTTCTTTTTATTTTTTTCAAAATTATGATTTTTTTTTTTTCTGTCAGTACCCTCATAAAATCTTGATTCCATGATGGAATCTCGAAATATATTTTTTACGTTATGAGATGGAGGAAAAATATGTATTGTATATTATTTTTTGGACTTAAATAACTTTCTGATATTTAATACACGAATAATTTTTATTATGTATACTGGTTAATATATAATAAAAATATATAATTTATTGCGATGAAAAATAAGTTAAATGATTAAAATTTTTTATAAAAATATTATAGAAATTAGTTAAATGAGTCAACATAATATTAGGAAAAAAAACATAATAAATACTTTTTCAAATACTTAAGTCAATATTTTATAAATGATTAAATATTCAAAGAAAAAAATTATGAAATACATAAAACATATGACTTAAAATTTATCTAAGTCTAATTTTTACTATATATTTATTTTTTTAATATACAATTTTTTAGTCTCCAAAAAAAAAATTATCGGGTTTAATCCCTAAAAGGTATTGTATTAATTGTTTTTAAATTTTTATTCGTTCACTTTTATGTTTAAATATGTGGAATAACTCTTTGAACTTGATTGTTTTGATTTTAGTCCTTAAATATGAATAAAACAACAAGGACAAAACTCAGTATAGTCAACATTTTGCAAGAACTATTTAACATGGACAAAAATATAGCGAGACTAAAGTCAAATAAGGACCAAAAGTGAAAATCTTATTTTTTTTAAGGATTAAAATCACACAAGAATAAAACATTGCCATAAATTAAATTTAGAAGCCCAACAAGAAATTATATAAGATCAATACAATAAAAGAACACTTGAAGCACTAGACAATATCACTAAATCACACACACAATAACAATATATAGGATTTTCACAAAAGTAAAACATAAAAGTGTATCATATGACTTATCAACATAGAATCTAATCATATAAAACATCTGAGTTTATGATCTTGATTTGTCATTACAAGATTAAAAAAATGAAATATGTTATGAAAATAAATCTAAATAACCATTTACAAGATTGTGTTGATCATTCTCCTTTAATTTGACTTATTTTGATATTAATTAATAAAATGGTCTGAAGAATATTTTGTGTTATTTAATAAGTAGCAGTAGAAGCTGCTTTTGGAACATACAGAAGATCTAATTTCTTTAAGCAGAAGCTTTAAAATCAATTATTCGGTTTTGGGTGGAAGAAATAGGTGAATTAGTGGAAAATGCGTTGTATAAGGTATGGGTTGGTGGCATTCCTAGTAGGAGCATGTGCTGAGAGAGGATTGGACACTGAAAATCAGACATAATAAGTCACATGAAAACTGAAACACCTGAATCTCAATCTTTGTTCCTTAACCAAATTCTTATGTCACATATCCTGCATGCTTCACTGCCTCTCATAATCCGTCAGCATACACCACTGATACACATTTACTGAAAAAGCCTGAGTCTACGATCATTTTATAATAGGTTCGTTGGATCTGGAACTCATGAAAATAATTAAAAATCTTCATTAGAGTGTTAAGGGTTGTGCATGCATGTGGAACTTGCTGCTAAAGTGGGACCTGAGCACCCATGCACATGGCTCCCACACACAACCAGAATCAGAATCTCTCTATATAATCACTTCACTCCTCCTCTAAACCCTGTGTCGTACACCTCCACCATAACCACGCCAACCATCCATGACTGCTTCAACTCACTTTCCTGTCACTCTCATCTTCCTATTTTTCTCTCACTTTCTTAAAGGTGCCAATCATATCTCTATATACAACTTCTACAATTTCATCACATTCATTTTATTTTATTTCTCTTCTATTGTTTTCTCATCCTTCGTAACACAATTCGCTTCATACAACATTTTTCTTATGAAATTATAATGACTCATGCGTATGCATATAGATTTAAATCACAGTTTTAAATTTCTGTGGGAGTCGCTAAATCAATTACAATTTTCAATGTTAAAAAAAAATCTGACTAATGCAGGCAGGCATAATGATAATGCCACATAATAGTTGGCGGACAAAGAAAACCTTAATGTTAAGAATATTGAAGTTTTTGAACTATTATACTTACAAAATTAAATCGAAGATGGTACAGAAAAAAATTTCATAAAAATTTTAAGAATATGAAATATTGTTAAAATCTACGTGGGGAAATATTAATTTCTTCATAAAAATTATTTTTTCTATAAAATAGATTATTTTATCCATAGAAGTAAATTATTTAAAAAAATAATTTTGATTTATACCTCAATTAATTTTAACTTATAATATTGTATATAAATAATTATGAAAAAAAATAACGCAACTTATATGATCTATTTGTAACTTTTTTTTTTTTAATTTATCCAGGGTCAAATTCTGCGACATTTACAATTGTAAACAAGTGTAGCTACCCGGTTTGGCCAGGGATTTTGTCCGGCGCCGGAACGCCTCAACTCGCCACCACCGGCTTTGCCCTGCAACCCGCCCAGTCCAAAGCATTCGCCGTCCCCACCAAATGGTCCGGCCGCCTCTGGGGCCGAACCCTCTGCTCCACGGACTCCACCGGGAAATTCTCCTGCTTCACCGGAGACTGCGGCTCCTCCGCCGTGGAATGCGACGGTGGGGGCGCCGCCCCGCCTGCCACGCTGGCGGAGTTCACCTTGAACGGGGGCGGCGGACTTGATTTCTACGACGTCAGTGTGGTGGACGGCTACAACCTCCCCATGCTGGTTGAGGCACAGGGCAGCGGCGGGAACTGCACCGCGACGGGGTGCGTGGCGGACTTGAACGGAGGGTGTCCAGCGGAACTGAAGTTGAAGACGGCGGCGAGTGGGGAAGGCGTGGCGTGCAAGAGCGCGTGTGAAGCCTTTGGGGATCCACGGTATTGTTGTAGTGGGCCCTACGCGACCCCTCAGACATGCAAGGCGAGCTCTTACTCGCAGTTGTTCAAGAGCTCGTGCCCACGCGCCTATAGCTTCGCATACGATGATGCCACCAGCACCTTCACTTGTGCCTCTGCGGATTACCGCATCACCTTCTGTCCCTCCTCCACCAAAAGGTATAATAAATTCATTATTTTTTCCCTTATTAAAAATGATTCTTGATTTGAAAATGATTTATTTTTTAAATTAGTGATTAGAAAATGCGAATAAAAGTTTTAAATATTTAATGTAGGACGAAATATATTCGTAACACTAGTAAATATAATTTTTAGTTCTTCCATCATCATGCCTAACTTTTATATGGTTAATGTTTTCTTTAAAAAGACGTATTTTTTTTAATAATCTGGCATAGTCTTATTCAATGATTATAAATTTGATTTCAAGACAGAAAATAAAGACTTTTTTAAGAAAATTGATTAGAAATATAAAGCTACAAGAAGAATGTGGAGTGCTTTATAGGGTTTGTTTGATGGGATATGTGATGTTTGTTTCTTAAGATGGAAGCATGGTATTGAAAGGTGTGTGCATGATAAATAAATTTGAGGGCAAGAGACATTGTGTTGAAATTCTGTTTCTTTGTGTCTTCCTCTCTAAAGAATGAATAACTAAAATAAATATTTTTGTTATGCAGTTCCATCAAATCAGGAAATGGGAAATTCCCAGTGGCAGTAGATTTCTCAGTAGGCCAGGCTTATGGTGACAAGTCACCCAAGCTCATGCTAGTAGCTATTGCCACTGTTTCATTAACAATATGGTGGCAACTCAATTAGAGACTCCCTCTCTCTCTAACTCACATTATGGACAATGGCAACCATAGTTTCCACTAATCATCAATTTCTCAAATTTGCAAGTTTCATACCACAGTGCATGAGGAGAGAAACTTGAGGTTCAGACACACATATATAATCAGCGGCAGGGCCAAGATTGTAACACAGCTTCAACAAATCAACACAACTTTTGTCTTTTTTTGTCACACTCATCACGTTTGGATGATTGGGAGGAATATAGAAATTGCAATCATCACTCCGCCCACAACCAGAATTAGGATTTTAAATCGGATTTTTGTCATAGGGCTATGTTTTGTATAGTTGCTTTCTTTGTTGCCTAGCTAATGCAATTGTATAGTTACGATTAGGGAGTGATTGAAGTAAGAATTGTGGTGCATTGCATCATGCTTTTCATAGTTTCCGACGACAATATTGTCTTCCATCTATTGGCAAAAACGTTCCAACAGCATGAACAGGGCACTCTCCCAATTAAAATATTGACGAGGAGTATCTAAGGTTTAGGGATGAAGTATTTACGAAGGAAAACAGTTACATGTTCTAAAATGTTATGTCCTTTAGGAGGCTAAAATAACACCAAATGTTTTTTTACATTGAGTAATAGCTGATTAGATTTTAATGGTTTTTACGTTGAGCAATAGTTGATCAAACTCAAATGTTTTTTTTATACACTGAGTAATAACCAATATCATTCTAAAATTGACTTGAAGTTTATATAAATAAGTTTGTCGAATAGCTAATATCTCAGAAAACGAATTAAGTTAACTTAATTATTTACTATTCAAGAACGTGTCAATTATTTAAGTCTTACATAATTTTATTTGTACTCTCTCTTTTCCACTTTGCACTTTACTGTTTTTGTTTCTAATTTTCAGAATATATAAAAAAAAGCTAAAAGAGAAAAAATTGCAAAAGGAGCTCCCTTTTTTCCCCTCTGGTCCATACAAGGCAGATAAACTACTTCTCAAAAGTTCCTGTTTGTGGGCTTCAAGCACGTTAATTATGGGCTTAGTGAAAATATTGATTTGTCACAAAAACTCATACAATTAGCCCACAAATTTGCCCCAGCATATCTCCATTTCAACGTTCACGTGGATCAACCCCAAACTCATCTACTTAAATAAATATCACTAATTAATAGTTCCAAAGTTTATCCACAATTTCTTTCTCATTGATCATAAAGACTATAATTAAACCCAAATTTTTTTTGTACATTACTTTATTACCAACTTTTACCTTTACACGGAGTCACTTGCAGCTGTCCTTAGTTTCTGATGCATGCAACTTATCGCATATTATCAAAACGGAAAATATACGTGTAATTAAACTTATATATATATATATATAATATTATTTTGAGTATTTCAAAAGCAACAAGACACTGATTTAGTTTTCTCACTTTTAAATGGTTTATATACTATAACTCTCTGTATATCTTTAAAAGTGAACAGTAAAAGTGGTAAATATTACCTGCAAAATATTATGAGACTCATTTGGACCTTTTGTGCATGCTGTCTTAGAATATCCAGTAACTTCACATGCTTTTTATTGCATTATTAATGTTTTTTTCTTTTTAATTCTAGAGATGACTCATATTTTTACCTTTTTTATACCGTTCTTCTTTTCTATTCATTCAAGTTTGGAATTGTGGTTAGAGACGATGCGAGGATTTATTTTTCGATTATGGAGAGATGAATGAATTTGACAGTGTAAATCAAATTACTGAAATTCTAAATTTTAACATTTGATTTGAAAAGCTTGAAACGTTAGAGTAAAAACCTCTTTAGAGAAGAATTAATGATATTTAGAATTGTTTGATAAGGTAATAAAAGAAAAAATCCATGCAACTTTTTCCATATCCCGGGTTTTTGCTTTTTTCGCTTTCCATTTCCTTCCTTTGACCCTGCTTTTCATCTTTTACGTTGGTTTCTTTTTTTTTATCATTTAATATTATATGCAATAGAAACCTTTTCACATTTGTTCTTCACCGTCGACCCCATGTACATTTGAACATGCATATAAATAAAAGCAAATTGTGTATCCCTAACGCTAGATTAACGAGGCTAAACAAAAGAATGAATATGAAAAGCATTTTTGGCTTTTGGTATGAAACATGCTGATCTGCTGCTGATGCAAATCTTTATTAAAGAATGAAGAGTGCATGGAAAACCAGAAGAAAAGGGGTGTGACGACGATGACGATAAAATAAAGTTAAAAAAGAAGAAGAAAGAAAGAAATCTTATCCACATCACTACTTTACACGACATGTAAGCGAATCATGGAAGGATGAATACGTCGACACTGTCGTTAAATTCAACTATCGGATGCTACCAAAAGCTGCGAGAAGAGTCTTCTTATATTGAAAATTCCTTTATAAGCTTTAAGAGGTTATCATATTTATTCAACTATATATTTCAGTCAAAATTAAATTATAATTACGTAGTCCTTTCTCATAATATTCCACTTACGTTTCCTCCTTTTCAGACCACTTTTTTGCTACGTGGGTGCATTATGCAGTAAGAATTGGATTGGAACAGTTAACTATAGATATCTCCGACCTTTGCGAGCCACATACTAAAAACAAGAAGATGGATTAGGTTTAATATAGAGAGTGGTTTGTGTTGTGTGATTGCGGCTGTAATTTAAGATAGTTTGGTGACAGAAATGAGAGAATGAGTAAGAGGTTACTTATGTCTCAATCGTTATCCACTCATATTTCAATTTAACCACGTCATTTTTGGCGTTTTCCACACATCAAACACTGACTTTCACATGTCTATAGACCACTTTCTGAGACAAATTGCAGGTAAGATTTGGTGTCAGTGACCTCAAAAAGGTTCAAGAAAGGAAGTTTCAAAAATATGTCAATAAAAATATTATGTAATATTTTCGCATGCTCATTTAAATAATTAAATATGTTAGTTTTGTACCATATTTAGAACTTCTTTTACGCAAATGTCTCGTTTAAGATACCATTTTATCGGAACATGTCTATTGGACATGACAAGTTTTCTTAGAAATAATCTTTGTATGTCTTGTACTACACATTTACTTAAAATTAAAAATTATTTTATTGACAAAAATAAAAATTTCTTTAATTTTCTATCATTGAAGTAAATTTATAGAGTGGTTTACATATGATGTAGCATTGTAGGAGATGTTTTCTATTTTCGTTAATAAATTAATATTTTTATGGCCCTTAGTCTTGGGCTAAGTTAATTTTTATAATTAATTATTCGTAGTTAATGAAATAAATTAAGATTTTTGGAAAACAAGTAACAAGATAACAACAATTTAGGAACATACTTATTTAATAACTGGACTTTTGGTCCATTGGATTTTGATTAGTAAATTAATTTTGTTATCGACAATAATTATATCCTTAGTAAATCCTTATAGTATTAAAATCTGCAAAATAACTATCTACATAATTAATTACTATTAAAATTAATTTAAGATTGAATATAATTAATTTATTGGATATGATTGATAAATTATTATTTTAATTGATGAAATGATTAAAAGTATCTATTATTTTAAAATTAAAATTAAAATAACAAAATAAATTATTATTATTATTATTAATATTTTATAAATTTATTTTAATTATTATTATTATTATTAATATTTTATAAATTTATTTTAATTATTATTATTATTATTATTAATATTTTATAAATTTATTTTAATTATTATTATTATTATTATTATTAATATTTTATAAATTTATTTTAATTATTATTTTTATTTTTATCATTTTACAATTTTATTATTTGTATTATTGTAGTTATTATTTTAATTATTATTTATAATTATTTATATTTATTTTATTATAATATAAATATATATTAATAAATTATTAAGTTAATTATATTAAAAAGTATGATAAATGGTTCCTTGCCCTCGCAAATTTTCTCTTTCAGAAAAGAAAAAAATACTATAGATGTTTGAGATTTGTTTTTTATTTACTTTTTATTTTTCGAATTTCAGACTTTCCTGTGCATCCTGTGCATTTTCCCGATGTGAAGCTTTCCGCCAAAACAAACACACCCTTAGTCTCTAAACAATATATTTTTGAGACAAAATATTTAATTTTTTATTTTTAAGAGATTATTTGTTTGGTTTGGGAAACTAAGACCGAATTTACTTAAAATAAGGAATAAAAACATAACTAAATCTTTTGTTAATTAACGTATCGTCATTTTTTTGATATGTTATAAGTATACACCCTAAAATTTTATTGATTCAGGGAAATTAAATTTTAGATTTCAATTGATAAATAATTCACTACGCCACCTAATTTCAAATGCTAGCATGAGGAGGGGAGAAAAGGTGAAATTTGATCCTACATCTCTACAGTCATTTACGACTTTTGATTAAAATTTATATAAATGATTTAATTAATGCTCACAATTTACTTTCAATTTATAGGTTTTAAAAAAGAAAATAATTTTTTTTGGTAGTTTGTCTTTTAATATTTTTATTCAACAAAAGGAAAAATGTTAACAAGATGATAGTATTTTTTTTTTCCAAATATTATCATATATAGAATTATAAAAGATCAATTAATTTAATTTTGGTAAAATATGTGTTTAGTACAAAAAATATTGAAATGTTTTCTTTCTTTATTATAATAAAAAATAACATTCTTATTTTCAATTCCATTTTCTTAAATTCTCTTAGATATGCACTTAGAGGTATCTTATGAAAATCTAAGTGTCTTTATTCTTATATAAAAGCTAATGTTAATAATTATTATACATTTATTTGAGTCCCACACACCATGACCATGTTAATAATTTTATTCCACATAATTTCCTAATAAGAGAAACTAATTTTATCTTCCACCTTCCTAAATTCTTTGTTATTTTATTTATGATAGGTTTTCAAATTGTTTCATTCCTTTTATTAGCTCCAATAGATAGGTAAAAAGAAAAAAGATAATATTTCACAATTAAATTTATCTGTCATGTAGTTTCATAATTTATTATGAAAGTTTAAAAAAAAAGACTTTTCTGAAAGTTTATTTTAAATAACAGACTATTTCATAACATTTCATCTATCTATCTATATATATATATATATATATATATATTAGTTCATGGACCTTAAATACATATATTTTGACAAAGTTCTTTTATGCTTAATTGTAAGTGTTTTCTTTAAATTAAAATAAATGGAAAAATGTAAAAAAAATGGATCATATTTACATAAAAAATAATAAAATACAATAAATTAAAGTAACACAATATTTTTTCTCAAATTATGTTTTATTTTAATTTAAAAAAATGAAATAATCGTGGATGGAAAAAACTAATAGAAAAAGGTCAATTTTAGACATGAAGTTCTTCTCTTCTCGTATTATAACTATACACATCTTGATTCAGAAAAATAAGTTCAGTTTATACAATACTCCTCCTTAATAGTGGTTATATAATTGAAAATTTCAAAGGTTACCCCTCCTTTAATACGGGGTCACCTTAGTTTAAATTTTGGCAACTAAAATCACATGTCTTCATGAGGACCAATTTTAAGTTCTTCTCTTCTCTTCTCATATTATAACCATAAGAAGCAGTACTCATGTATTGATTCACAAAAATAAGTTCATTTTATACAATTCTCTCCATTAATAGCGGTTGTGTGGTTGGAAATTTCAGAGGTTACTCCTCCTTTAACAACACTTATTTTCGTGCTTCTTATATGTTCGTCTCATTATACTGAGTTCATCGTTATACTCCAGGTGACAAACTCTACATCCTGCAAAAGAGAGGATGTTATGACGTATCGTAACCAAAAGAGGGGAAGAGGAGGGAAGGAAGAAGAAGAAGCATGAGAAAAGGTGAGTGAGACATAAATTATTTATGAAGAAAACCCAGAGTGTACATGGATGAAATCGTCGAAGTACAAATGTTTCCTTTTTTGATTTGTCTTTCCAAGAAACATGATCCTTAATCATCCAAGACAATAACTTTAGCACTGTAAAGCATCAATAGTCATTGTTAATATGATAATCGTCCAAGAACATACTTTTAATACTATAAAAAGATAATAATGTATGTTAATATGTTTTGCCAAAAAAATTAGAACACAAGAATACTTGTATTATCCATTGAGAAAAATAATATTGACAAACCTAGGAATACTTGCAAAAACATGATTCACAACCAAACCAAGATGTCATTGTCTTCGTCGTATGACTTTAACCAATCTGCATATGAGAGGATAGAGATGTGACATGTGGGTTAGAACAAATAAAAAGAGAGTGATGGAAAAAGACGAAAACTTTACTGAAAAGTTTAAACCATCATTCTGATGGACATTCAAATCTAAGTTTGTTGATCCAGAGACCCGAATGCGAGATTAACGTATGAAGGAAGGGATGCAAAGAAAGGAGTGCGAACTGAAGATGGGTTTGAGAGTTTTACAGAAACTTTTAGAGAGAGAAGGAGAGGGAGAGAGGGAGAGAGAGAGAGAGAGAAAAGTGCGTAAAAGATAGCGAATTGAAGACGGAAGATTAGAAGGCAAAGATAGGTTTGAGGGTTTTTTATACGATCTGTATCTAAAATCAACAGGAAATACCAACAAACAGTATGTGTGCAATATTGTTCATATAAGTTCTTTAAATAAAATCATTTTCTATAACAACAACTAAGGAATAACGAAAAGTATTATAACAATTAGTATTTGATCCTTCTTCTGAATCTCTGATATCACTTGGAAATGAGAATCACAATAAGCAATGATGCTGGAAGAAATTAGAATAGCAGATGAGAAAATGAAGAACTCAATAACTGAAGTTTGTAAATGATGTGATAAGTATAGTTGATAAAATAATTTTTTGAATGATAAAATTATAATTAAAATTAATTTAAAATTGAATATAATTAATTTATTGGATATGATTGATAAATTATTGTTTTAATTGATGAAATTATTAAAAGTATCTATTATTTTGAAATTAAAATTAAAATAAAAACTAAATTAATAATAATAATATTATTATTATTTTATAAATTTATTTTTATTTTTATCATTTTATTATTTGTATTATTATAATTATTATTATTATCTTTAATTAATATTTATAATTATTTATAATTATTTTATTATAATATAAATATATATGAATAAATTATTAAGTTAATTATATTAAAAAGTATGATAAATGGTTCCTTGCCCTCACAAATCTTTTCTTTTAGAAAAAAAATACTGTAGATGTTTGAGATTTGTTTTTTATTCACTTTTTTATTTTTCGAATTTCAGACTTTCCTGTGCATTTTCGGGGTGTGAAGCTTTTCATCCGCAGAAACAAACCCACTCTTAGTCTCTAAACAATTTATTTTAGTGACAAAATATTTAATTTTTTATTTGTTTGGTTTGGGAAATTAAGACCGAATTTACTTAAAATAAAGAATAAAAACATAACTAAGTCTTTTGTTAATTAACATATAGTCATTTCTTTGATATGTTATAAGTATAAACCCTAAAAGTTTATTGATCCAGGGAAATTAAATTTTAGATTTCAATTGATAAATAATTCACTATGCCACCTAATTTCAAATGCTAGCATGAGGAGGGGAGAAAAGGTAAAATTTGATCCTACATCTCTACAGTCATTTTCGACTTTTGATTAAAATCTATATAAATGATTTAATTAATGCTCACAATTTACTTTCAATTTATAGGTTTTAAAAAAGAAAATAAATATTTTTTTTTGTAGTTTGTCTTTTAATATTTTTATTCAACAAAAGGAAAAATGTTAACAAGATGATAGTATTTTTTTTCAAATATTATCATATATAGAATTATAAAAGGTTAATTAATTTAATTTTGGTAAAATATGGGTTTAGTACAAAAAATATTGAAATGTTTTCTTTCTTTATTATAATAAAAAATAACATTCTCATGTTCAATTCCATTTTTTTTAAATTCTCTTAGATATGCACTTAGAGGTATCTAATGAAAATCTAAGTGTCTTTAATCTTATATAAAAGCTAATGTTGATAATTATTATAGATTTATTTGAGTCCCACACACCATGACCATGTTAATAATTTTATTCCACATAATTTCCTAATAAGAGAAACTAATTTTATCTTCCACCTCCCTAAATTCTTTGTTATTTTATTCATGATAGGTTTTCAAATTGTTTCCTTCCTTTTATTAGCTCTAATAGATAGGTAAAAAGAAAAAGATAATATTTCACAATTAAATTTATCTATCATGTAGTTTCATGATTTATTATGAAAGTTTCAAAAAAGGACTTTTATGAAAGTTTATTTTAAATAAGAGACCATTTTATAACATTTCATAATATATATATATATATATATATATATATATATTTTTTATTTATTATTAT
>Ga0099824_1003591_pt1 | contig 22652 bp, 10 predicted proteins | sample SiratrowhiteBW_FD_76837 | JGI IMG/M metagenome (GOLD analysis project Ga0099824, IMG submission 76837) | Root nodule microbial communities of legume samples collected from California, USA - Siratro white BW | ecosystem: Host-associated > Plants > Roots > Nodule | place: USA: California... | reverse complement strand
TTTATTTTTTTTTTTTTTAAAAATAATATATATATATATATATATATATATATATATATATATATATATATATATATTAAAACTTATAAATTACATAAATTTTGATTTTATAAATATTATTATTAACATCTAGGTTTTAATTATAACAAATAAGACAATTTTGATGTGTCATATATATATATATATATATATATATATATATATATATATATATATATATATAATGTAAAATATAAAACATGTACTAGAAAAAAAATACATCTATCACATAATGCATAAGATTTCGACAAGATAAAAAATAATATTTAAGTAAAAAATGTAGAAGCATGAAAGTATGTTATAGACATTTGTCAAAAATATACATATAACTCAATGATAAATGCACAAAATGTCATATAACTATGTTTGCCTAAATCATTAATGAATGTTTTGTTCTCACAAAAAACTATATTAATTAACTAGTACCTTATCAGGATAGAGTATATAAAGACCTAAAGAACATAGTTGAAATAAGGGTCAGAAAAAACAAATATAAAAGATGTAAATAAAGTTTAGACACATAAAATTTCAATAAGTCCGTGTAACATTATATCTTAAAACAACGAATATACCAATATAAAAAAAAAACATGAGAAATGCATGATCTAATTTTAATGAAGTATATACTATTTACTGTGTCTAACACTAGACACATTATTATTATTATGATGTAATGCTAGCCAAAACCTACCAATTTGTCAAAATAATCTTTTAAAAATATTTTGACAAATAATATCATTCATTAATACGTGAAATTTCATTTTGATAATGCCAAATGCGTGAAGTTTCATTCTGGTAATGCCAATGTTACAATGACATATTTCGGATAGAAATATCACCAATTTATTATACTACAAAGTAGATATGTCAACTGAAAATCATAGACATTTGAAAAATCTCTAATCCAAAATGTTTAAAAGCATGTAACCTTAATTTGGATATTATATAAGAAGGAAAATAGCTTATTGAACGTCAATTAATTAAAAATCCGGATTCACATTGTTGGAAAAATAATTTTATTAGTATTATTTAAAGAATCTCAATTAATATTAATTAATTTTCTCTATTGAAAAATAGATTTTGTCACTATCTCTTGAGAAATAATTTTGACTGAACATTTTAATGGATGAAGGAAAAACAAATTAAGTCCAACTAAAAAAAGCACTAGCTATGTTGAAAAAAAACCCACTATCAACTTTTAATTTATTTATTTTTATTAATATAATTAAAAATTATTAAAAGCTGATCACAACATTCAAATTTAAATAATGTTTGGATGAACTCAATCCAATAATGTTATGAATTGAGGTTAAATAGAAGAGAAAAAACATAATCTGTTAAAAAAGAATTTAAAAAATTTCAAATTTCACTCTTAATTATTTTTTATTGTTGTTTATCTAAATAAAAAAATTTATTATTAAACATTTTATATCCTATAAAAATTTGTCACCCAAATACACTCTAAATATTTATTAAGAGGAGATAATTCAAAATCATTGCCTAACAATGTTTTAAATAAGATTATATTTTATAATACACATAGTTATGTGTTTACAATAATTGTAGGACTTGTTGCTTGCTAACTTTTATCCTGAAACATTTTTAACCAACAATTATTTAAACAGTATCATATTTTACCTTAAAGTATATTTTTATCATGAAACAAAATTAAAATATACTTTTATTTTGATGATAAAAAATTAAATAGGAATCCTATTAAAATTTACTTTAAAATAGTACAGTTTCATTAATTATATAAACTTATTTTTTTCTTAATATAATTTTAAATGCAAATTGTGAAATCACATGTTTTATGTCTTATATCTGACATAAAAACCCAACTAAGCAGAAAGGGTTGAAAAAACCAGAAGAAAATCTGATTAGTTTTTTCTTCTTCTCTTCTTCTTGTTCGATGATGGAGGAAGAAAGCACTTCACTGGAATCCAACACTGCAGGCGACCGTATAAAGCTCAACGTCGGCGGAAAGTACTTCGAGACAACGATTTCCACTCTCCGCTCCGGCGGCCCCGATTCGCTCCTCTTCGCCCTCTCCAACCGGCGCTCGGCCGACCCGAACCCGGTTTTCATCGACCGTGACCCGGAGATCTTCTCCGTCCTCCTCTCGCTCCTCCGCACCTCACACCTTCCTTCCACCGCGCGCCGCTTCTCCAAACAAGAGCTCGCCGACGAAGCCCTCTTCTACGGCATCGACGCGCACCTCCGCGCTGCCACCGCGCCGCCGCCCTTCTCCGGTATCGACGCCGCCTTAGCCGCCTCAATCCGCCCTGCCTCCGAGGGCCTCCCCTCCTCCTTCGCCGCCGCTGATTCAGGCGCCGTTTGGATCGCCCATGGCGGCCAGATCTCCGGCTACGACTCAAACCTCACTCATTCCGGCACCATCCGCACTCACCTCGACGAAATCGACTCCATCTGCCTCGTCTGGCCCGAAATCGCCGCTGTCGGGTCCATGTCCGACGCCGGCCTTCACTTCTACAACTTCTCCGGCAGCCGCCACGTCGGGTCGGTCCACTGGACTGATCCCCTGGATCCGCGAATCTTCAAGGCGCACGTCAACGCTATAACCGCTTCGGAGAATTCCGTTTTCGCTTCATTCGATTGTCCTCACAGAGAGAATTGCATCCTTGAAGTGGATAAGTCAAATCTTCGGATCGTGAATCAGTTTGCTCGGCAGTCGGGGAACCAGGCGAAGAACATGGTTCCCGCGAAGCTGACCTGGATTCCGGCGACTGGAGTTCTCGTTGGTAGTGCGGTCACCGGTGGCGCTTTCGGTTTTTCAGGCTATGTCCGATTGTGGGACCCGAGGTCCGGGGAGGTGGTTTGGGAGACGAACGAGCCTGGTGGTTCGGGACGGAGCAGCAGGTTCGGGGATTCGTTTGCTGACGTGGAGGCTGACCTTGAGGGGTTGTTGCTTTTCAAGTTATGTTCTAAGTCGGGAGATTTGGCTATGGCGGATATGCGGTTTTTGAAGGATGATCCTTGGATTTATCTAAAAGAGAAGAATGCTAGCTTGGTGAGTTGTGGTGAAGTGAGGAATAGTGTGATTCATTGTTACAGGGGACAAGTGTTTGTGTCTAGAGATGGTGGGTTGGAGGTTTGGTCAAGGGTGGAACAAAGGGAAAATGTTGTTGTAAGAAGTGAGAATGAGAGTGATGCTGAAGGGTTTTATAGGAGGAATTTTGTGGATAAAAGAGAGGATTCAGAGAGAGGGATTATAAAGAAGATTGAAGGTGGTGGAGATAGGTTGTTTGTTAGTAGAGAGGATGTTGAGGGGATTGAAGTGTGGGAGAGCTCTCGTTCTTCTGGAGCCATTTCTGTTTTGTGACCAGGGATATAGACACTTTCTTACTTAGGTAGGCTTTGTTCACGAAAAGAAATTATGGAATTGGTTATAGCTTAATTGTTATGCTCTTAATTGTTGTCAGTGTTAAATGAATAAAAAGTAATTTATTTTGTAAACAATGAGTAAGTCACAATTTGATGCAACTTTTATTTTGTCATATTTTCTTTATTTCCTGACTGTTATGCTCTTGATGAATTGACCTTTCGCCAAGCACATACATGATTATTAATGCAAACTTTATCATGATTTTACAATTCTACAAATGAAATGCCTCACTGAACTTTCTTTGCCTTCTATATTAACTATGTCATCGTAATTGATTGTTTTATACAGGATCTAATTGTTTTAGAAAGATCTTTCATTCTTCCTTTACCTTTGGTACTTTAGTTTCATTTCGTTATGGAAATCTAAGAATCAATCTAGTTTGCTTCACTTGTAAACTTCCACTTTATGCATTGGTGCTGATTATGAAGTTTCGAGTTCCACTCACTTTAGTTCCCAGGGTCTCCAACTACTGGTAAGCTTCCACCATGTATATAATTATAGTAATTTGTCTATATTTGTTGATTATCATTCCTGATCATTTTATGTGGATGGTAGCGTTTACATATGTAATTAATACATTTTATATTAGTGACAGAGCCTGCTATTGTGCTTCAGGGTGGTATGTGCATAGGAAATCATTTTTTTTATCTGTAGTATTTCATTACTATTCACCCATTTGTTGTTAATTAGCTGATTGCTCATTTCTATTTATGTATCCTATATTATTTCTATTTTCTTTCTCAAGCCATTATTTTATTGATTTGATATGATTAGAATATAAGGACATGTATATTTATGTGCTCTTATTTTCTGTTTTACTCTGTATGTAGTCTAACTATCTGTGCAATGCACATATTGATACCAACAGGACAGTTTAGATATCTACTGCAACTAATTAGCCGAATGAATCATAAGATCAGTATAATTGTCCAGTTAGTAACTTAGAAGATTGTGATTGTTGAATAAAAGATGAATTAAACAGTTGAAAAGAATTGAATGATCACTGAGTTTGCTTAAAATATTAAGATCTAAATTCTCATTGAGTCATAGTGGGCATTGAGTCATAGTGGTATGTTTGATAGATTAATACATCTATTGTTCTACCTTTATCATTTTTTATTGCGAGATGAATACATTAGCTAAACTATTCTCATGTTTGTTTTTTAGATGCAAAATAAGAAAAAATAGAAAAAAAGATAGATAATCATCAACTTCTCTTTAGTCTAGAGGCTTGATTAACTAAGTGATCAATACTCCACTCTTTTTGTTTAGTTCTTCTATTGCAAACCCAGTTCATCAAAAGTTCAAAATTCTTTGAAATTTTCACTACTCAATGTGCAACTATGATTTGCCCTACCTTTTTGGTTTTCTTTTTGGTTTTTTGCATTTGGATTGTCCTTTTGAACCCAGTTTGTAAGATTTGCCTGCTTCATTTGCTCCCTTGGGTTGAAAGTCTGATGCCCAAACTCGCATATCCTTAAGGCAAGTTTTGTTTATAGGTACTTGCTGGAGCAACAGGTTAACTTAAGCCGGCAAATGGTGAGTTTTATTGATAGGTCCTTGGAGCAACAGGCAATCTTTCCAACACATGTAAACTGCTTCTTGAGTTGGATGAGCTAATTATTTTTCAAAGATTTGATTTGTAAGTTTATGGAGATTTTGGCTGCCATAGAAATGTATCCAGTATGTATGATATAGTATGTAGGATATGTTTGAGATCCTTCCAAGTTTTGTCTCATCCCGAGTGGTAAACTGTAGTTCTTCACTATAAAACTTGATCTGGGACCCAATTTGTTCCTAAATTATAGATTTTTGGCCTTGCTACAAATTTTAGTTTTTTGAAACCTTCTGAACTGATCCATTTAGAAATAGGATCTTCACTGTATCAACAGCATAAGGATAATTTGTGGCTTTGGTTGAGTTCCATGTAAATTTGGTAATGAGTCGACCTTGTTTGTTTTGCATTTAGTAAGGCAGGTAGTTGAAATTTGGTGAACTTTGTCTTCTATTTATGCAGGGTTCACACTCTAGAAGTGTGAGCAAAGATGACAGTATCTCATGAGCTTGTTTTGCATTTAGTAAGGCAGGTAGTTGAAATTTGGTGAACTTTGTCTTCTATTTATGCAGGGTTCACACTCTAGAAGTGCGAGCAAAGATGACAGTATCTCATGAGCTTCCAAACTCGTTACTGTTTGGAGTATGAGTGGGATCTTCTAATCTTCCGATTTGAAAATTGAGCTCCGACTTTTAGTTATTTTCTTTTATAAAATATACAATTAAAAGGATTTAGTTTCATAATTGGAAAATAGTATTTTTGAAAGTCGAGTTTGTTGTTTACGTTTTTGTTGTGGTATAGCAAGTGGAAAATGTTTACCATGACTTTTATTGCAACACGTCCATAGCCTACAAAAATATAGACTTTGCATATTATTATTATCAACTACAAAAATTATACTTTTACCAAAAAAACCTATAAAAAATACACAAAAGCTGAAACACACTGTTTTATGATCATACCTGCACTTTGATCAATAATATAGAAAACCACCACGCTCATTTGCATCTTATCACCCTATAGTAAAGTGATTTCACACTTGGAACAAAATAGATGAGTTGACATGGAAGAGCACGGAAAGAAATAGCAAGTGGCATGAACATCAATTTTGGAAACACTCACAATTTAGGGTATTTTCCAGAAATAGGGAACAAAATTGAATACTTTTTATTCTTCTCTAAACCACGTAAGATAAGAAGAAACCTGATGATTGACTTGTGAAAGCGGGAAATCAAATTTTCCACAGTGTTTTTCTACTAGCTTTCCAGGGTGAGGTTACAGAGGTTCAAAAAAATTCCACCACTACCACCCACCGAATTCCTCACAAACCAAACACTTCCCCTAAATCACTCACATCATAACAACGTAACCGCCACTTTTCATTATCACTCTCATTATTCACTCATTCTTCTCTCTCTCGCCATGACAACGTTGGAGATCACTGTGGTGTCCACTGAAGGTCTCAACCAACACTCTTCCTACTTCAACCGCATCAGACCCTTCTTCACTCTCACCAAGCTCCCCGCACACCTCCTCTACCACTACGACGGAGGAGGAACAGGGGACCACGTCTTCCGCGTTCCACTCGATCCAACCTTCTTTTCCGACATATATTCGCGCCTCCACCTCCACCTCTACAACAACCGTCGCTTTGTGGGGCCCACGCTCCTCGGATGGTGTCTGATTCCGCCCTCCGACATTGCCTTCCCACCCTCTCACTCCCTACGCTACCTCAGTTACCGGCTACGGGCAAAAGACGGTTCCAGGACCCACCTCGTCCTCAACCTTTCCCTCCGCTTCCAGGGCTCCCTCTACCCGCCCCATCCCCACACGTGTCAACCTGTCATTGGGATTCCCGTCACAGCGCTTCGCAAATTTGCCACCACCACCGCTCCCACAACCGCAACTGCACACTCCAACATGGAGACGGATTTTTAATTTTCTTTTAGTTTTAGTTTTAAACAATAAAAAAAATTAATGAAAAATGTGGAACTCATCTCGTTCTGGAATTGGGTTTTGGAGGTCAATGTCAATGACTCGTATCTGCCATCGCAACTTGGCTAAGCAATGTCACGTGTATAGGTGGCGTGTAAACCTGTATCTTTTTAAACTTCATGTGCAGTGTATTACTATTGTATGTGTTTTAATAATTTGTGTTTCATTTGTATACTTTATTTGCATCTTTCGTTACAGAGAGATTTTTATTTTATTTCTTCTAACATTTTCATTCCAGAGGATTAAAGATTTTCATCTTTAATCAATCATAAATTTCTTTGACAATAACCTTCATCATCCATGTTACAGTAAAAATTCGTGCGCAATCATTTATCTAAGATATTCTTTTAGAACAATTGTTGATGTTCTTATAAATAGGTGAAATCATGACCTTTTTGTATTTAAAAGTATGATTGTGTTCTAGATTAACACAATGATACATTTTCCACTTGCATGAACAATCACAAAAATACCAAACAATCATTTCTACTGGACAGTCTGAACGTTGATAAACTATTCATGCAAACATATTTACTTCCTTTAGAACATCTAAGTGAGTAATAGTTGGCTTACTTGGGGCTAATTTTTCGAACTCCAAATCCAGCTTTATAAGCATATTTCTGAAGAAGAAATTATAAAGATCCTCTTCAGAATGTAATATCATTAGCATTTGGAAATTGTTTTCCACAATCACTTAAGCATTTTTCTCCCTCATTATTTTATAATTTATAATTATATATGCATTTGCAGTTGTGACAGTAGACAAGTATAATAATGGAGCGTGGAATTGAGGTTGACAATTGGAGTCCTTAGCATTTCCTAAAAGATAAATACGACAATGATACAAACGGCGGATACAGAGGGCACGATGCAGACATCTAATTATTAATCCTAAAATTGTTAAATTACAGATAAGATTGTAAGCGCCGCAACGACGCGGAAAATTTGGTGCGTCCACAGTCAAAAGCTTTATTTAACGAAAAATGGTGAGCAACCAAAGATAAACAGTGTGAAAAATGGGAAAAAGAAAAACAAGAATGAAAAAAAGTAATTATACATTTAACTTTTGTTACAGTTGTGAAAGTGAACATGAAAAGATATACACTGCTAATATTTTGTTTGGGAGTTACTCTTATCTAAGCTCAGAATTGAGTACTAGTAGCTTCGGGGAAAGAACGAAAAATTTTGGTTTCTTGCAAGATAAGAGATTTCTGTACTTATTGGTAGAAAAAGGGACTCTGAAGGGTTCATCGGTCTTCGCACTATAGAATGCTTCTGAGATCTAAGTGGAAGAAATATAAGTGAGAGTCCACGTTATTCAACTCATAATCAATAATGATTTTAATCTACTCGATTATATTCTTAATATTAACATTTTAAAATAAATTAAAAGTATCAAAATAATAAAAAATTAATAATAAATCAGAGTTTAGACAAGTCAAGATCTATTCTATTAGCTCTTTAGACAAATAACGAGATCGATACCCATTAGTCTTTTAGACTAATAACAAATTGAGATTGATCTATTAACTCTTTAAATTAATAAAAATCGAGCATAATTGAGCTAATAACAAATCAAAATTGAAATTTATTAAGTCTTTAGACTAATAATAAATCAATTTCACAATTATTTTAACCGCACATTAAATCGGTCCAAATATGATGAATAATCTTTGAATATGGCTGCAAACTGAAAATTAAGAATTGGCACATATCTTATATATAACAACATATATGAATATAAGGAGAAAAAAATTACAAATAAAAGAAACTATTTAAAATACAATTATATTAATTTCTTTAATGTAAAGTGAAAATTAATTTCTTATTGCATCATATTTTTATTGTATGTCTTTCACTAAATATATACACTCCATGAATATATAATTATTAATTATCATCCTATTTCTCTTTTTTCGTTTTCTTTCTCTGTTTACACTCAAACAAACACAAGGTATAACAAAGTTGACAAGTGAAACATACGAGGGAGTTGGAGTAAACATTTTCGTAACATGTACTTTGTGAGACATGACAAACCAATGATGACCATATAAACCACTACAACAATACCAATGATGACCATATAAACCACTACAACAATGACAACCAAATTGCCTCTGAATATAGTTATAGCCGGTATGCACTGAAGAACACTGATATACACAGCCAGTTAGAAGCCGCAATAACTACAAATATTCAAAACAGCTATCGATGCATGATAACAGAACACAGCAGCAGCAACTGTATAGGACTATGTCAAAGTATATTTAGCAAGCTGTGCTGTTTGTTATACTGTGAATCAAAAGTATGCAGATTCCTCAACATGGCCCCTAAAAACTTTCCTGACATCAATCTTCTACACTTCCTCTTGACTGAGGTTGCTACTTTTTAAGATGTTGTACTTGCAGAGAGGGCAAGTGGCATTAATATACAGCCACTTATCCACACAGACACAGTGAAAATGGTGACCACAAGGAAGTTCTCTTAACTCAACCCCATCGTCATAAGAGGAAAGGCAGATGCAACATTCCTATATGAAAAGAAAGGAAAAGTTTCAGAATGGTAGTGACTGATGCTGCAGCCATTATTTCCAGCCACAAAATTATCTAAGCAGGCACTAAAACCATTATGTCAATTTCGTTATGTTTATAACGCTATAGTAGAGAAGAAACCATCAATTTAGTTCTTTTGAAGTATTACTCTCTCTCCTGTATAGTCCCTAATAGTGTGTTTGGATGAGGTAATTTAAAAGAGTAATTCATTTATCTGGTGAATTAAAAATTCTTCGGAGTAGAAGGAGTTTGTTTGGATAATAAAGTTAAAAGAAAATTGAAATTTAGGAAATTTTTAGAAGGTATTTCAAATAACTAAACAACGGAATTTGAAATTCTACAACTAGTCGCTTTCTCTTTATACACATATATATTGAAAAAGAAATTGCTAAATATTATTTGAATATTTAAATTTGACTAATATGTTTTTTTGTAAAGTTTAATTTTAAAATTTTATATTTTAAAATCAATAGTTGTGAAATGAAATTTTATCCTAAAAGAGAAATTCAATTACTTTATTCAAACAAGAAAATTGAAATGTAAGATATTTTAATTACTCTATCCAATATAAAAAATGAAAATAATTCAACTGCAAGTAATTCAAATATCATGCATTTCAATTTCCTCTCCATCCAAACACAATGTAAGGTAATAGAATAGCATAAGTAATTCCATAAGTTTGAATGAATTAAACTAGTATATTTTACTAAGGTTAGGGATCAATTTAATGGATTTTCCAATAGTTGGGGGACTATTTATTATGATTTTTAATATTTTGTTTGAGGATTACCTATATTTAGGAGAGAAAGCAATATTTTAGTGATGTAAATAGATGGTTTATTCAATGGTGAACATACTCCATCCAAGTCAAGCACACATACAAACAACATATTTACAAATTGCAGTATGTGATCAGAAGACAAATTTGTATTCTACATATCAAAACTGTGATAGTAACACTGAAAAACAGTATGCAACAAAGTGTTTCTTTGAAACAGGGATTTCCGTTTGAAATATATAAAAACAATTAGTCTGATCGGTAAATTTCTCCATAAACACATTTAGAAGAAAAAGAAAAGATGAAATAAATTTCTTTGTAAATTAAAATTAACTCGTATATAAATTAAAAACCTTCTTTTAGAGAAGTTAATATGAAAGTTTCTACAGATTAGCTTATAAAAACTTATTTCATTTTTTCCTACTTTTTCTCAACTACAAATGCTTATGTCAAAATTTTCCCAAACAGGCCCAATATACATTAAGAGACAGAGCAATAAAACCAATTGGAAAACATTTATGACGTACCGCATCCTCCTCGGCAAGAACATGTTCGATAGGTGACTCAGCCTGGCATTCAGTCATTATTCCTCCAACAGGTCCTTGTATAGTTCCGGTAAGTTTCTCATTGCTTTCAACTTTCCGGAATTTAAATTTTGACAACTGCTCAATGTCTTCCTTTGATGCTCCTTCCTGTTTTTTTTCCCCAGACAAGGACAATTAGTAAATACCAATAAATAAATAGATAAGATAACAATAAAATCTCCCAGTAAACAGTCCTATGCTACACAACATTCACCATGTCCATAAGTGGTACATTCACAATCAACTTCAAAGTCACAGAAAGTCAAGTTACATGGCACACATATCTGAGCTATATTTCTTATGACACCTAAAACACAGCCCTTATTGATCTTTTCTAATTTTACATCAGAAAAGTCCTTCAACACACCCGATGCCATCTTCTAATTTTAGGAGAAAATAATGTTTATGCTATGATTTGCCTCGCCTACAACCCTGAAAAATCTGAAAAATGCAGATCTATAAACAGTCTCTAAGGGTTTCCTGTGTGCAGAAAAATAGAGTTCCTAGTGAGAGCACCCTAATATAAGGATTATGTGTCTATGATATCCATTATACTTTTGCTACACTCTACGAATGAGTCATGTTCACTGAGTCAGCACACAATACTACAGTAGTAGGGCAAGTCAAACTAGTTAACGTTGTCAAACATTTATCCAATTTAACACATGTTTAATCTGCCCATTCATGTGTTCTACAAATGCAAAGACTCCAGCATTAAATTTATACAAATTATTATTATATATGTTGAAATGGTTAAATTTGCAAAGTTACTTCAAAGATCATTACTGCTCAGCATCTTCCTACCCATTTTTATACCGAATAATACAGTGCTTCCATTTGGAGCTTATGAGAAAGTAGATTCAATAGCTTTACAGACTTCGAAACAAGAACAGGTAAATATCAAACATGACTTACTTGGTCTGCAACTGCGTATAGAAGTGCAATGATACATGGAAGGCAACAGCAAACAGCGATACCAATGATACACGCCAGTGCAACACAGAAAACAACAAAGAAAACATCAAAACCCAGGAAAATTATGCATAGCCTGCAAAACATGTAGATCCAGTCAAAAGTATTTAACTAAAAAAAAAAAAATCAGCAGATTTTCCAAAAGATGAATAAATAATAATAGATATATGAACAATAGGAATGAGAGAGACTGAGAGGACAAACCAGTAAAGCTGAGGAGAATCTTGGGCTAATTCTTGACCCCCAGCTGATACCCAGTAGAATCCAATAATCCACCAAACAAATGAAAACATTGTATTGGCTGATTCCAAGTGCTTTGCAACACTGATGACCGACAAGCAAAATTAGAATTGCATTGTTCAAAATTTATGAGAAAAAAAGTTAAATTAATAAATAATAGTAAAAGTAAAATATCTTTTAACTAAAATATATTTTGTTGAACTAAGTAATCCTCATCATTTTTCTGACTGGCTGTAGATTATAAATTACATGGTATATCCAATTTTTCAAGGAACTATTAATACACTCAGTGGAAGGTTAAATAATAGTAAATTTAAAATATCTTTTAACTAAAATATATTTTGTTCAACTAAGTAATCCACATCATTTTTCTGACTGGTTGTCGATTATAAATTACATGGAATATCCAATTTTTCAAGGAACGATTAATATACTCAGTGGAAGGTCGGGTTGGCGAAGATTAGGTGAGAGGCTGAGCACAGACTGTGATGAAAATAAAAGAAAAATGCAAGAGGAAGAATGTGTTGTCAATGTACACTGGTAACAATAACAAACAGTTGCTTTAGTACACAACAATAATATTTGGTACAGAATGAACGTCAGAGATAATAAACAATGAAATAACGTTCTATTTGTTCCCTTTCTACATCCTTGTGAGGTGCTAAAGTCCTACTTCAAGTAATATGAGTATGAGATATTCAGTAGAATATTTAAGTGCTTGGGTACTTTCTAGAAATTGTAATTTTTAGTGTCCACGTTAAAATTTTGTAATATTTACTTATGTTTTGTGTATTTGAAATTATTACTTAGAATTAATTTTTTTTTAGAATTAGGACTTAGGCCTACCTCAACCCACAAAACTGACAGTCCGAAAGAGACTACAACTATGGCTGACTGGAGATTACTGCAATCAAGACAATTTTCCAACATGCCACACCCAGGGCTAGTAGACTGGAGTGTGGTAATGCAAATGGCCCAATATGCTCTTAGAATTTTAACTCATGGTATGTTTGAAATATTTTCTCCATAAAAAAGAGCGTATCCATAAGCTAATTTGTAGATCTCTCATATAGCTTCTTCAAACTTTTATTTATAACTAGTGCATAAGTTTATTTTAACTTATGGAGAGGTCAATTTTAATTTTAGTCTTCGTATTTGTCTTTCCTAGAAGTCCTTAAAGCTTGTCTAAACAGATCCAAAACCAACCTATAAGGTAAGGAGTAAGGACCACCCAAGTCTTCTAAGCTTTGTTGAAGTCATATTTCTAGCTGATGTAAGACTGAACTCCATCCTCTAGACTGTAATTAAGACAGCCCAAAGAAACCACAACCAAGGCAGGTTAGGGGTGAATACAAAGGGTCACTTTCTAACACAATTCTAAATATAATGTATGTGCTAAACAAAAGGGTGACTAAGTGCACAAGTATTAGAAATGAATTAGGTAAAATTCAATCTCAAAAGCTTGATCAAGAAAAGAGGATTGACCAGGTCTTGTAAAGGCTACCTTCGCCTTCCTAACCAATGTGAGATATCTACAACTTTTTCCTTACAAACAGAGAAACAATTTTCAGGATTTGAGTGCATAACATCAAAGCCAAAAGGCAACAGCTACAAAATAATTAAGCGGCATATTTCTAATTTCTGGCCCGAATTCCAATTCCAATAACCAAGGCTAAAATCTGAAATACAGTCAGTTACATCCCTGCGGTTTAACATTGATCCTTTCTGGTAAATAATCACAAACACTTACACCTGTGCTTTGAGAAATTAAATAAAAAAAACTTTAACAGAAAATTAGATTACATGGTAATCTCTGTCTTCTCGTTTTACCGTCAAACTTACATCATTTGCCCCAATTCAATCACTCAGTATTCGGGAGAGACTAGCTCTTCCAACTCATCAAGCTTTCAATGATAAGTGTTCCTAAAGAGAAGGCTACGATAGCTACATTAGCACTTAATCTAGTAGTGTAATCATTCACAAATTCGACTAACAAGGCAACACTCACTCACACCTTAAATTTCGTTTATGTAACACGGAATTCCAAAAGTTCACATGACAGTCTTATTAACCTTAATCCATCAACAAAGTATCTGTATCACGAACCAAATAAAAATCCGGAATAAAGCATTTAAAAAAGAGGTGAAGAAACTCACCTAGTACCCTCCTCATCGAGTTGCCCCAACGACACATACTGGACGGAGCCAGAAGCAGAACCCTCCCTCGAAGATGAACTCAAATTTCCACTGCTGCTCCCAACTCTGTCCTGCACTGAAACCGACGCGGTGGCGCGCTGGTTCCTCCTCCTTCTCCTATACTCTACGCAAACGCAAACCATGTGAAGGACGCATTGCATAGCGTACCCCAAAATCCACAACCTCAGAGGCATCCCCGGAGCTTCGCTCGCGCTCAAAACCAACACGGTCCCCGCCACAACCACGAACGCGAAGTTCCAAATGATGTCCAGAACAACCACCGGCTTCGAATACGCCCAATCGCTCTGCCTCTCCTCCAATTGCTCCGCCGCCGCCTCCCGGACCAGCATCGACGGCTCGCGCATCATCCTGCGCCCGCTCGCCTGCCTGAGGAACCGCGCCGCCTGCCGAAGCCGCTGCCGCCGAGCAAATCGACGCCCGGTGGTGAGCTCCTCCGAGGAGCCGCCGGAATTGGCCAGAAGCGGCGTCAAATCGACGATGTCCTCAGAAGAATGGCTGGAGGACCTTGTCGTCGCCATGTTTGAGTTTCTTGAGATTGAGAAACGGATTCGGAAAGCGACTCGCCGAGTCCACTGATGACTCGGTTCAGAACATGAAAAATTGGTGCTGCAGAGAATTTGAATGGGTGGAGGTGGCACTTGGTAGAGGCGAATGAAGGAACGGAACACAAGAGATACCTTACCTATCTCTAAATGGGACTTTGAAAATTGCAAATAAAAACCTGAATGATGATTAGTGATGACGACAATGTTTTTTTTTTTTTTTTGTTCTAAGTGGTAATGAGATTCAGGGTGCCTCTCATCCGGTGATGTTTGTCCGGTTTGCGTTCGGATTAACCTAAGAGCATCTTATATTAAATATGACACATTCTGTGTGTGTCCACAAACATCCTTTTTATTTGCAAAAATAAAAATTAAGTCAACTTTTTAATAATTACTCTTTCATGTTTTATATGAGCTTTCCAAGTTTTTTCTTAAATGCTACGGTTAGGTACAATGTTCTGATTTCATTCAATATTTAATGGAATTAGTTAACTTACCAAATTACTTCTACCACTTGTAAGAAGAAAAAAATACAAATATAAATAAATATAGACTATTTTTATTCTATTTAATGATGTCTTTAAAAAATGTATTGAATTAATAAGATTATGTTTTCAATTACTCTTTTTCACATTTTACAGTATCTTTTTTTAATTAATGACCCTTAAAAATGTTTTTAAATGCAATTAATATAAGTAACTGATATTAATTATGGTTTTAAGCAAAGCAAGTAGTAACAAATTTTGTTCATGTTTGTGTCCAGAAAAGCAAACACGGTTTATGAACTACTTAAAATAATATAGGATATTTGAAGTAAATTCTATACAAAGATTTATGAAGACATTAGCTAAGTTATCTTGTTGGTGTGTTTTTGTTTAATGATGATAACGAACGATAATGGATTTGCTTTTAATAAATTAACCATTTAAACGTATTTCTAAATCTATAGCTTGTCATTTAGCTAAAGAAACATTATAGAAACACTTTCACAGTTTGTATTAGTATACGTTAAAAGAAAAAGTTTCTTATAGTCCGACAAAAATAAAATTGGACTTAAATGGACTTCAAATATTGTAACAGGAAATTAAATGCAGCTAAAAAGGTAGTTAATGGATTTGTATATATTAATTAAGTTTGTGAAGCCTAAAAGTAACGTTTAATATATAAATAATCATATATATATATATATATATATATAAGTTTTTTAATTAATTTTTAATATATAACAAGATTCTTAATAGAATCATTATTGAGGTGTATGAAACATTAGTTGGTTTGTTATCTCCAAAACTAATATTATAAAGTATATATTTTCCAACTCAAATAGATAATACTTTTCTTATAAACACAAGAAGAACGAGAATATATTAAAATGATTCGCGAAGAACCAAAATCATAAATGAACAAAGAATAATATTTTTAGAAAATGTGTAAAATTATATTATAATAAAGTTAAAAAGAACTTACAAAACTATTATTTTTTTGTTTTTGTAACCCTAAGAAATATTTATGTATATTTTCTCAAATAACTCATTATCTAAAAATGCAGTTGATATCCAGGTCTAATTTTTTGTAACAATAATAACTAATAAGACCCTCACATATTTAAGTTAAATCATAAGTGAGAAAGTGTCTCAAGAATCAATCATATCATAGTTTGGTATGTATCAAAGTGAATTTAAACTTAATTCGTCATTACAAAAACGACTTGATAAAATAAAGTGTGTTTTTACTTATACAATATGAAGACATTATGCATTGACTGAGAATATTAAACATAAAAACTTAGAACGTCTAAGAGTGAATGATATAATAAACCCAAATTTTGATCAAGAAGATAGACTTTAAATAATTTTAATAATAGCTAGAATATATAAAATCTAAATAATTGATTATATATAATATCTACAATAATATTTTATTATAATAAATTTGAATTATTATTTAGACATGTGTTCCAAAGAGTATTGTGATAAAGTGTGTTATCAATCCTGATCTTATAAATATACAAATTTATATGTAGAATATATGAGAGAAGAGATTGAAATAAATATACAGAAAGAAGGGTGACAATGTCATAGATTGGCATTCGCATGGTGCAGATTAATGTGATTTGGAAGTTGAAAGTAGAAGCCACTTTATGCCGGGTACAGGGTTACACCATAGAGACCCTTCATCAGTACTTGTTTGGATTTTGCACGAATAGATTCTTATACATCATAATTTCTCTCACACCACAATTATTGGACTTCTTTGAAATCCATCCAGGTACAAACCACAAGGACTGCAAAGATTTCCCACTTCATGTTTCCTTAATCACCTCAACAATCATTGTTTGCCACCCTAAAACTCATTTTAGACACTCAAACCTCATTTTTTTTATCTCTAATTAATTTCAATGAATAAAAGTATTATGTTAGAAAACTCACCACCAAAATTTATTTTTGAATATAGTATCTCAAATAATTAAATAACTTCAACAATTTAACTAATAAGTCGTGTAGTTTATTCGAATAGGTGACGAAATTGTAAAGGTATGGAAAACAATATAGGTAGATCACGTTAGCACAGGAAGATTAGACAGGTAAAAACATTGTAACAAACATGTATTTACGTACGTCAGAGTTTATAATTGGGCACAGGTAACCCAAGCTTGTCCAAACGACCAGAACCAGGGTAAGCTTTGTTAGTGAAGTTTGCGTGTAATGCAGCTAGCCTTTGCGTGCCCAATTTTGAGTCACCAAATCCATGATCATGAACCGAGTACCTGTTAGAAGTAGAACTAGACCTCTCATATTGGGGCCTCTGCTTTGGAGCACTAACGGATCTCACCTTCGCCATTGAGGATTCAGTGTATGCCATGTAACTGGGATAGTCAGGTTCAGAATAACCACTCACATGGCTCTTTGAGCCCTCACTCTTGGTAGCAGTAAAAGGGCTTCTTTTGGATCCACCATTTCTAGAAGAGGCAGACAAAGTCCGAGGACTATTGTCAGCACCACACGATGAGTTGTCAGAAACCGAAGCATGGCCAGGGGAGTAAAAGTGGTTTCTACCCTTTGATGTCATGTGTGGTTTTACACAATCATTTTCTAGAATCCTCACACATCTTTCTTCGTCCATGCTACAAGCTCTTGACCATGATCTTCGTTGATGCCATGATTTCTCTCGAGAGAAATTGATCTGCATGCGGGATTTTGAGCTGTTTCTCTGCAAGCATAGGAATGCTTCCATAAGTTGACACACTAAATAATTTAGCCATGCACAGAAGATGTAAATAAAATATACCTTTAGTAATGGTGGTGACTGATTATATTTCATGCTCTCGGATCTGATGGGGCTTTCGAAGTTTGCATTCCAATATGGGCCTTGAAAATTTTGGGCCCGCCCAGCACGGAATTGGGCCTGAACACGTAAGAGTGTTTGCACTCTTTGCAGCCATTCTGATGTGCGCTTTCTCTCAATCTCACCTCTCACTAATGCCTGTAGCTTCACCAATCCTTTTAAGGCTCGAAGGGCTTTCCTTGCCTACAAATAAGAGGGCATACATATTATTAAGTGCTTCCATACTATCATATTTTCACTAAACTAAGTAACATTTATCATTACTCTTTTCCCACAACTAAAAAACTCAAATCATGTAAACTTTTTTAGGAAGCAGGGAAAAAATAGGACATGAACATTGATACTGTGTGAGCTGTATGGAAGGGAAAAGTATTAATCAACATTATTGAAGTGTGTCTGCAGAGTTGGTAATTAATGGTATCAATACTGTTGTCATGAAATGGAACTTTAATGAGCTGAAAAAGTCATCAATGTCCACCCAAAAACAAACTGATCATACATTACAGGGTGGCGTTGCTCCTTTAGATTTGCATCTGTCCCCACAAACACCTCATCCCAAAAAAAAGAAAAAACAAGACACAAGCCAAGGATCATTCTTTTACCAGAAAAAAGAAAAAGTAGTACTTGAGCTTTCAAAGTTTCACAGTCCAACACCTGATTAAATCCTTCTACAATCTACATTTAATCTGCGAATCTATCATTACAACAAAGTGTCAGCCTTACCAGTTATTCATAGAAGTAAAAATACTTAATGATACCAATCAATTTTATTATACACTTTATGTTGCTCTGCGCGTGTGAAGAGAGTGAAAAGCAAGATCACATTTAATGGTGAAAAGGAAAACACGGAGAGAAGAGAAAGAGGCTTAAAGTGAAAGAGGGAGCTGGTGACGCTGGACGCACCTCGATACGCGTTAGTAGCTGTCACCCAAACAGATTAATTAATGTATATTCAGAGCAAGAAATTATGTTTCGCAGCAAATTTTGCATCAGACAACAAACAGAAATCACTTCCAAAAGCCTTCACAAAACAAGACACCGTCTCACAGATAAGCCAAATCTGCAAACATAGGATCGTTCATACTTTTTCCCTGTTAAACTAAAACCTCCTTTCACCACCACCACTTGAACACAAGGACAAACAAATAGGGAAACTTATTTAACTTGTATGAAAATTGATAAAACACTTTACTTTATGTTTATTAAGTTAGCCATAAACACTGATAATATGTAGAATGATCGTACGAACCAAAGAGCCTCGAAACGCGGCTTGAATCTTAACGGCTGCCCATTCTTTTCGAGTAACGCCACTGACAGCGGTGAGTGATCCGAGGTGGGGATCAGCGCTTTCCACGTGTCCCGAGGAGTGGCCTCCGTTGGTGGGTGGTGCGTGGTGGTCGACGGCGGAATGGTCCTTTTCTCGGTAGGACTTGACGAAGCTCCACCGTCGTTTCTCCTTGGGCGGTTTGGGCGCGGTGGCGGACGGCGAGTCTGGTCTTTTGAGACCGAGAAGGGTGCGAAGCCATTTGGACGCCTTACCCATTAAGTTGGTCTAATAGAAAAAAAAAAACATTAACGTAATGGTTTGGGTTTTGAAGATGCGTCTGTGGAATGAAAGGAGTCAGAAGTTGGAAGTGAGTTTGTGAAAGAAAGAGAGAGTGAAGGTGGCTTTTTGTGTAAGCAAACTGTGAAGAAATCAGACTAAGGACAAGTTTCGGAGCGAACGAACATAATGAGTGTACATTAAATCCTTTTTGGTTCGTAGAAAATAAGTCTGTTAGACACACGTGTAATCAGGTGAAAGAAAAATAGTAGAAAATTAAGGACTAAGAAAAGCAATGAAAATTGTGACTCTTGTAATTTTTTAAAAACAATTAGAAATGAGTGAATGGTAGCCATGCTTTCATGGAAAATAATAAATTTTGGTATACAATAATCCATTTTTATTTCTTATCTTATTTCTTCTCTATTTCTTTCCCCAAAATCACAGTGGACTAAGCTTTCGTTTTTCTAAAATGAAAGAAATTGAAGAAGTAAAAAAGAGAAGAAAAAAAAAAGAGAAAAATAGAGAGAAGAGCGAATAAAATAATAAAAGATGTAGAAGTATAGAAGTGTGTAGGCACAAGTCAAAGATGGAGTAGACTCAGAACAACAAAATGGTTCATTATTCAATTTTAGCTTATCTTTCCCATGTCTTACAAAAATAACATACTAAGACTCAGTCTTACTCTTTCCACAAATCATTACTTTCACACTGTTTTTCCTCTTTCGTCTGTCCCCCTTTCAACTATTTCCCCATTCCAAACACAGCACATAAAAATGATGTTCCATGTGATTGAAAATGGTGTAACATGAGTTTATACATGAAGTTTATAATAACAAAAAATAAAATTAATAGTTTGAGATCCTAAAAAAAACTTATTTAAAGATTCACTTTCACAATATAATAACATGTATTAACATTTAAATTATCAATTAGTGTTTTTATTATTAAAATACTATGATAATAAAGTAAATAATTGATTTCACTGTACAAAACTACTATGATTTTAATAGTATATACTTTATTTAATGTATAATGTCTTTAGCCTAGGTAAAGGAAAACCTCGAAATATAGATGTTTCATGTTTTTAATTCAATACCTTGTAAAGTATTATATTTATACTGTTAGTAACAAATAGATTTTATATTTCATAACGTTAAATATTTTTATCTTTACTTATATTTTATAAAATAATAATAATAATAATTATTATTATTATTATTGTGAGAAAACAAAATACTTCATCTTTTCTACAACATTAAATTTTGATTTTTCTGTTTCAAAATAATTGATGTTTTAAAATTTTAATTTTTTTTAAATATACCTTCATACTTCATTACTAGTTACTCAGCATCAAATATGAAAGTACTAAATAAAGATATTTTAGTTAAAATTTTCAATGAAGATTCAAAAATAGTTTACCTTCATTATTGTATATATATATATATATATATATATATATATATATATAAATAAACATTATATATAATTGAATGAATAAATAGGCACATGAATGAAAATGAGAGTTGGTGATTGATCCAAGCATATACACACCAAATCTATGTTAAACAGTGGATCAGTCATTGTCGCATTTTTTAATTTCCATTGAGTTTATATGCATATGGATTTCCGTTTTGATTATGTTTTAACGTAAAATTACACGTTTTGAGAGAACGAACGTATTTCTAAATATGCTATATATAGTTCCTTCTCCACTATTTGACCATCACTTTTAAGTAGAAGAAATTGAATGGAAATATTTTATTATCAAATTGTCTCAATTTTTTTTTTCCTTGATGAAAGTGGTGGTTGGAAATGTAGACTTTAGAAGTGTGAATTGAAATGGTCAAATATGATGGTGACCATGCAGACATGAACCCTTTATGTAAATTTTCTCTGTGAGGAGAAGCTTGAAAGTAAGACTAGGTTTTCAAAATTGGACCAATAGGGTTACACAGTCAACTTATCTAACCGACAGCTATACCCTATTTTTAGATTGTGTTTAGATATTCACCAGGATTATTAGGATTTAGTTTGATTTTATTATTTTGTACAATTATGTTTGGCTAATAAAATCTCTCTTTTCCAGAATATCGCTAATAAAAAATCAGAAGCTAATTTATAAATATATTAAAATCCATTTCAAGAACTTTTTTTTATATACATGTATTTTTCATACATATGTAGTTATACTTTGAATATTTGATTAGATGCTTAAGTGACATGGTTATGTGTTGATTATAGCTTTATTGATATTAACAGGGTTCACATTTTATTGTGTTTTTTTTTTCACAAATTTCGTAATTATTTTAAATTTTACAATTTATAAAATACGTACAATAAATAGAAGTGACATTTATATAATTAAACCCACTGTATAAAAAAATAAAAATGATAACTGCTTTGTAAATCACTAAGACTACTTCTTCTTTTTTATAAGGAACAAAAGTACAGTTTTTTTAAAGTATAAAGCAAGAAGATTTTTATTATAAAATGCGAAAAAAAAGTCAATCATGATTGAATCAAATATGAAATATTAAAATTAAAAGATAAAATTATGTGATTCTTTAATAGTCGCGCTCATTATTTTATTTCTTTTTAATTTATGATTGTATTCTTTATATCTATTTTTATTTTTCATCACACACAAAAGTACTTTTCTACTACATGCCTTTTATTCGTATATACATATTTTATATTTTCCATTCATTTAAAAACTATTTAAAATAAGAAAAAATCACATGTCATATATATATATATATATATATATATATATATATTACATTTGTCTAAAAATTAAATAAAATTCCTCATTAAAGTACTCAAAACATTAGTTCTATTTACACTATAGTTAAATCAAAATTAAATTACGATAAACGAAATTA
>Ga0099824_1003589_pt1 | contig 22656 bp, 10 predicted proteins | sample SiratrowhiteBW_FD_76837 | JGI IMG/M metagenome (GOLD analysis project Ga0099824, IMG submission 76837) | Root nodule microbial communities of legume samples collected from California, USA - Siratro white BW | ecosystem: Host-associated > Plants > Roots > Nodule | place: USA: California... | reverse complement strand
TATATATATATATATATATATTAAAAGTGTGTTTGAAATGTATAATTTGAGCAATACATGTATACAGTTTTGGTTTAGAAATATGATATTTTGACAAACTTTTTTTCATTAAGAAAACTAGAAAAAAAAAAAAGGTTTCTTCGAAACTTAAAATGAACTAATATAATTTGATTTTTAAACACCTTCACATAATTTTTTTAAATTTGTTATAAAAGCAACAGTTATTCATAAAAATTAAGAGAGTCGCTATATTGCTATTTTTCTGTGAAAGAAGATATTTATATTGCTTGTTTACTACTTCTACTTTTTTTTAACAACTTGTTCTCATATCACACTCAATGTGTGTTTTTAATGCTGTGTTAAATTTCTTTTAAGAATTGAAGAGAATTAATTAATTAAATTGAATTTTTTATATTTGTAATTTTTTTATAATAGAATAATTAATTTTTTTGTATTCATTGAATTTCTTTATAGATAATTTATAGAAATACATAATAAGATTTCCTTTTTGGTGTATACTTTTTCTTAGACAAGAATATTTCCAATTATATTGTAATTTCTTTTTCTACAAATGAAGAGTAGCAAATACATTCTTTAGTTTCCTCTTAAATCCTCATTTATAATGAAGTTATAAAAAACATTGGATTTAGTTTGTCTCTTTTTCTACATTATCCATGGCCAATTTTTCAGTTATTTTCATCAATGCATTCTCTATTTTCTTACTTTGACTTTATTGGTACTTTCTATTTTTCATTTTCGCCACAATGAGTACAAGAATGTTATAAATATATTTTTTTATTGTTTAATATTGCTCGCACAATATATATATATATATATGTGTGTGTGTGTTTTACAATGAGTATATATTGTAGTAATTTTTTTTTATATTGTTTATACAAATAGTTTTTTTCACTACAGAAATGCATTTTCATATGTGTATATTGTACTTTATAACTTACATACTACAAGTAAGACAAGTTATTTTGAAGAAACAATTAATAACCGCATTTATATGAATTAAAAAAAAAAAAACTACTACTTGAAGAGCAAGTCATTATGAAAAAATTGTTTCATCAATCTTGCAGAGTTTCATTAACCTTAGTTTTAGCCAAGAGTCTATAATGCAATCTTTTTATGTCTGAATATAAATATATATAGCAAAGGTGAAGAAGAAGAAAGGTACGAGAGAAATGAGAGTAGTTGTATATAAAATGACATGCGGCTATTTTGCTACTTTCATAAGTCCATGGGGATGCACATTTAAATGATGGCAATTGCTTCCTCCACTCCCACATTTACTTCCTTTCTGTACTTCATAAGAATATCAGAATATAAGAATATCATAATATGTGAATGGATATTTATAACCTTATTATTAATAAAGACAAAAGAGATTAGAGTATTCTAGAAAATATTTTTTTCAAAGAGATTGGATTGTGGAGGTGTGAAATTTCTTATGGAAAACATTTTCCTTAAGAGGTTTTTATATTATGGAAAATGTTTTTTGTGAGAGGATTTAACGTTTTTCGTAAGAAGTTTTTGTATTATGAAAAACGTTTTTCGTAAGAGGTTTTTGTATTATGGAAAACTTTTTCCGTAAGAGAGTTTTGTATTATAAAAAACGTTTTCGGTAAGAGGTTTTTGTATTATGGAAAACGTTTTCCGTAAGAGGGTTTTGTATTATGAAAAACGTTTTTCATAATACAAAAATCTCTTACGAAAAACGTTTTCCATAATACAAAACCCGGTCTTCACACCCTCTCTTTCGGAAAAAGTTTTCCGTAATATAAAAATCTTTTACAGAAAATGTTTTTCATAAGACATTTTACACACCCCACAACCTATTATGGAATTCATTTTTCGGAATCCATTTCCAGGATACGAATATTGCAACAACCTTATACCCACTCTACACCCTTTATATAATGTGAAAACAGAAGCCACTTACCTTCCACTCACGATAACATTGTCAGAGAAACTTTCTTTTTAGTACCCACTACTATGGTCGCCCGAGAACATCCACACCACTTAATAACATCCACTGTACCACTCTCTTTTTGAATATTTTGACAAGAATGATTTTGGTATTATGATATTTTGATGAGATGCAAGAAACAAATATAAAGGTGCAGGAAGCAATTGTCTTAAATGATAAGACTGGAGAAAACCGCCCAGCCCCAAACTTATAGAGCGATTCTTTCTGCACCTCCAAGTTTTCTTCATACAATCCTATATTTTTGAAAATACCATTACACAGAATACAACTTTTAGAATCTAAAGTACAATTATATTTTAGACTGTATAATTCAAAATATAATTTGTGTATTTCAGATTTATTTATATTATGAATTTTACAATTTAAAATACAACTTATATTTTAAATTATAATTTTTGTAATTCAAAATATAACTTTATTTTAAATTATATAATTCAGAATTAATTCTGAACAATTTAAAATACAATTTATTTTTTACTTTGGATGTAATCTAAAATATATATTTTTATTTCAAATTAAAAATGATATTCTAGATTAAGAGGTGAGAGGAGATAAGATTTATTTAATTTTTTTCATTTAAGAGAATAATGATCATTTTGCCGGAAAGTATGACTGTGGAGGAAGAATCACTCAAAACCTATATTATAGTCTTTAGATCACTTATCCATGAATCTCACTTGTTCAATAAGTCACTCATCATTTGTAATTTTAAATAAATTTTAAATGAAAACAAAAAATTATATTAGAAATATAATATTAAAATGTTACTAGCCCTCCTAAAAAAATACCGAATCAAATTAAAATGTTTGCACGCATAAGCGTCCCACGTCGTGAGTATTATCACAACGATAGTTTTATTAAAGCATCACAACAACAATTATATCCCAATTATGAGATCAACTACATCAATCCCACAACCTCATTTGGAAAAATATTCTTCACTATGGCTCCATTACAGCATTAGACTCAAATATAGTTCTGGAAGAAAATCGTAGATCACCAAATGGAACAGAGTACAACAGTGCAAGACTAGACCAGAGTATCACAATGGGACATCACAAACATTCTGCTGGAAAGCTCTCTCAGGATGTTCAGAATCAATTTTTGAATGGTGAGGGAAATCAAATGGCAAGTTATCAGCAGAAAGTCCCGCTTCATTGAACACCTTTATCACTTCTTTGTAAACTACTGTATTTCCTTCTGCTGTCAGATGCAACCCATCCCTTATACAGCAAAACATCAATGTCAGGTGAAATCTCCCATAATTTTCATGAAAGGTATTGGAGTTGATTTTATTCATTAAGCAATTCTGAGGGAATTGAAGGGATATTTAGAATTATACTAAATTAAACTGCCCCGGAATAATGTTAGACACAAAATAAATCCCAAACCTAAAATTCCTTACTTCTTCCCCTTTCGTAACTATCAAGTTTTATACATACATATACGAAAACAGTTTACCATGTCCTTAACAGACTAAAAAGGTAAATTCATGATGCCCTTAACAAGATAACAGAATCACATTATCATATTCAGATTTAGGGTCTATCAAGACAGACATCTCAATATAATTTTTTTTTTCCATAAGTTAAAATTGGTTTGTATATAAATTTATAATAATTCTCTCGAATTAACTTTTCCTAAATATGGCTTGTAAACATATGCATAAGTTAATTGAAAGGTATGGAAAAATTACTTTTTATTTTTATTTTCTTACCTAAAAGTATTTATGAATAACTCTTACTCAAATGTAAAACATGATACAATCAAGATTTAACTAGAACTCGGTCACACTTATGTCCGAATAAATATTTCTCAGGTCCAGGTTGTAACAAACCTCAAAAGTTTCGCTTGCCAACCATCTGTTTCTTGCATTTTGGACCACAGATTGATATACCACACGCCCATTTCATTTGCGACCTCAACGCAGGCGTTAGCATATTGACCAGTTACTTCATTTGTTCTTTCAGGCACTTTGGTAGCCTTCTCACCATATTGGGATCTGCAAGACCCAACAAAATCATCTCAGATATGAAGCTAACTACTGTTGAACAATTAGAAGCCAGTGTAACTGTAAATTGTAAACTAACATTCTCTTCCTGCTAAAGAACATAATTTCATGGGCAGGCAAGTGCAATAACGAAAACTAAACAGTAATGTGGCACAAAGTTTCAATACATAAGCTTTAATCATATTAGGAATAATCACACTTCAATGGAGGTTTAGCTACAGTAAAATCTTTCCCAATTTGACACTGATAGCCACTGCCACACAGTGAGAGTAGGTGGGTGGTATAGCAATGGACTACAACAATGATGTCATGGACTTCAGATGTATATGACATGAGGATAAATAATCAAATCGTGGTTAGAAAAATATGGATGTAGAAGTCGGGCATACAATAGCAGTTATAATGGCTATGGGTGTAACAATTATTGCATTTATTTTGTAGAAAAAAAGGAGTAAACCCTCCACTTTAGCCTCAGAGATTGTAAATGTTTATCACTTTAGTTCTTGATCTAGCAAAGACTCATCAAATTTAATCATTTTCCACCAACATTAAGCACTACAGTACATAATGATAGAATCAGTGACTAAAGTGAGACTTTTGTAAAGTAGGAAGAAACCTGCGCTTATAACCTCAGGGACTAAAATAGGGATTTACCAAAAATGTAACATAGTAGTCAAAAAGGGAGGAACAATTCCATTTGATGGTATCGGTGAGACAGGTTCATAAATAGTCCAGCACATAATATCACATTAAGATATGTCTATAAAGGAAGGCGGTTTATGAATACTAAATCTAACAGAAACAATTCATAAGTAAGTACTTTGCATATGCCAGGCGTCCTTCCTCACTAATTGGAGGTGGAGTAATAAGCACAATTTGCATAGTTGGTGAGCATTCCTGAAACAAATTATGACACTTACATCAACAAGAGATACTATAATTAGCACTTGGGAGGAAAATGGGAAAGCTTCTACACAGCTTGTCTGGACTCATGAAAATGGCAAAAAACCCTATAAGCTCTTTAGTTTATTTCAATAAGTTTCATGGTAAAATTTATGACATAAGCTTTCATGTGAACATAGCTTGCTGAACAACTTCTCGATTAAGTTTTTTATCCAAACTTACGCTTGATCGTATAAGAGTAAATGTCCTGATATGTTCAGCCTTTTTACCAATACAAAGTACCAAAACAACCAACAATAGGCTACTGAATGAAAAGAGTAACAAGAAAACAACAACAAAGCTAGAAGAAATCACGGGCTTTTGAAAGCACAAGATAGTAAATCATCAGAATCATTCGATGAATTCAATGCTTAATGAAATCAGAATTTTGCAGATAATACAGATAAAAATTAGGGTTAAAATATTGGACGAGTAATTCAGAAACTGATCAAATTTAAATCTAAAAATATTGAACAACAAAATGAAACCTTTAAGTGTCGAACAAATTTTCTAAGGTTCTCTTTGAATTCTTCAATAGGTACATGTTGCCTTTCACTGGTTCTTCCTAGCAAAGCTGCATCATTAGCACCAAAGAAAATTGTGGTAGCAATAGGCGGTGTAGTTGAGTCCTGGAAATGAAGTCATCCAAACAACTGAAAACTCACACAAGATAATAAAATAATTTGCCAAAAATAAACAAAGGCCTTATTTTTAGGAAATGGAAGACTCTTTTTCTGGAGTGGGGGCAGGGAGACTTGGTGATTTGTGTTTCAAAACTGTAATGTAAGTCTATGAGAAGTTCAGTTAAATGAAATTTGGTTTTCTAGTCTGGCCCATCATCCTGAATGCCAAACAAATTAATTTTCAGTAACAAATTTCAAGATATCTGTTAAGTTTATAAGCAAAACTTTGTTACTTAACATTCTTCAAGTTTTTGCAGACACCATTCTGACAAAACAAAATAATGAACTATATTGGCTTAATTAAGTTTTACATATCTCATAACTTTAGGTATTTTCAATTGATGTCCTTATTAAAATTTTCGTTCTATTGAGTGTCTAATTTTCTTTTATTTTTGTCTAACCACCTTGCTGTTTGAATCTGGCGTCCTTCCCTCTTCAATGTTGATGAACACATTTAAGTAAATTACAAAAAAAAAAAAAAGTGAGTCCACCCACGAGTTGGAGAGGGGAAGATAGAAGTAATAGTCAAGTAAACTTGTTCATGGCAAAATCAATTAGTAGAGTATTTAGACAAAAATAAAAAAGAATTGACTACTCAATGGAACGAAAACTTCTAACAGAGGTTCAATTGAAAATACTAAAATTTATGAGGTATTTCAAATTTATTAAAACAAATTATATTTAAAAAAAGTAAGTATTTGATCTCTTCATGTTATATAAAATCCATTTTTTTTTCTCTTTGAATCAATGTGCAATACACAGGCCTATACCGCCATCATGTTTTACCCATAGTAGTTACTCCACCAGTTCTACAGCACTAGGAGATTTCTCTAGGAGGGGTTGTCTATCAAATAGGAGATTTCTCTAGGAAAGGTAAGAGTTCATCCTTATTCGCTCACTAGTGAGCTCACATTGGCCTTAAGTTATCCAAACCTAGTGTAACGTGAATACAGATAATTTGAAATACTATTTAGTTATTTTCATCATCAAATATAAAGTCAGAATAAAAAAAATCAAATGTGAAAAAAGGGGTAAATGTGCATACACCAACAGGAAGAAACATGATTTAGGTGAGAACAAGATACCAGAGGGAAAAGGTGGTGCAGTAAGAACATAGCCCACCTAGTGTTGTATCCACCATAACCACGAACAAGTACATCAGCCTGAAAATGCAAGCCGTTAACTGTGAAATATATTAATAATTTCAGAAAAGGGATCTGATGTGAGAGTTTGGTTGAGAAGAAATGTTACCCTGCGGGAATATGCATTGGCAAGCGGAACACCCCATCCATCCTCTCGAATGGATTGCTCTGTTATGGAATCTCCAAACAACACTATCTTTGGCCTCATCATCGCGATTCGGTGTTGTCTTCACTGTTCTTCCACACCCTTCAACACTCAGATGATCTCGCTCACCATTAAACTATTGACCTAAATCTCACACATTTTACACGATGAATCATTACTTACTAAAGATCGCTTTTTTCCTTTTCTTCCACCAATTCCATCTAAAAGTTTCACACTCACTCTGCCTTTCGAGATGAAAAATACCTCAGATATTCTTTAATTATTCATATTTTCTTTTTTAATTATAAAATACTGAAAAATGCATGAATGGTTAGATTTCAAAATTTGGAACCCTCTAATATATTTTTTTAAATATTAATAAAAAATATATGTGTTTATTAATAAACTACTATTTATATAAGATATTAATAATAAAACTTAACTTATGAGTGTGTTAAAAGATCAGAGTATTGTATTAAAGCTGTTTTTTTATACAAAGAGAAAATTTATTTATATACTTTAAAAATGAAGTTAATTAAATATTTTAAATGATGATAGATTATTTTATTTTTAAATTATTTAAATATTCATTCAGAAAAGTTTAATTGATTATATGCCTGTATCTTATTCTAAATATGAGTTAAGACAATTGAGTATATACAAATGTTTGGAAAAATGATAATTGATTATATTTTAATATAATTAATTATTTTGATTTTGTTCTTGAAGAGTTAAAAACATTCTGAATCATGTGCAAGATAAAGTATGCATGTACCCAAAACAATAACACTTCACTGATTAAGTTGCATATCAGCAAAACATTCTCTTATTGATAGTTTAAAATGGTTAGAAAGTGTTCTTGTTATTTGGAATTTAACAAAAATAAGACATAGGAAAAAAATGACAGCCTTTATAGAATAAAATGGGCCAACAATAAAAGTTGAGAATAAAATACACTTATATAGTCTTCTCAAAACAAAGAAAACTACTGCTTAAAACGTGTTACAAGTTCTATATTTCAATAGGCAAATTTCCAACTACATTATAAGAAAGTAATCACACTGTTCTCTACGCATAAAGGTATCACTTTCTTGAGTTCCCATGATCTTTTCGTTCTGAGCAATGATACCATTACAATTTGATAGAACACAGTTTCAGTATCTTGGATAATAGTGATAGTAGTGCGTATCAAAGACCGTGGAACGAGAGTTAGATTTCCACTAAGTTATGTTCCATATCATGGATCATGCATGCGTCCTAAAGAGCGATCAATCTCTCATCTCCTTCGAGGAAAGCACATCTTTTACAAAGTAGACAGTCATAATGATCATAATTCACTGTCAGAGAGCATTAAAGAATGACAAGTTATCGTACGATTTAGGATCCTATACCCATGATTTTAAATGTAAGTTGTAGTTAGGTTCTATTTACTATTTCTCTTAAATTGAAAAATATGTCTGTCCCATAGAATTGGTTAAGACTTTAAACATGATGCTCTTGTGACTATCCATATTGAAAGATTTTCAAATTTCACATGAGGCAAGAAAAGTATCAATATCATAAAGTTGAAATGAAATATCTACTTTGCTGATAATCACTTGCTGTCCAACATGTTCAATATAGAAAGACAAGTGACAGATAAAATCACTTGCATGAGATACCCACCAACCCAAAGATAATAATATCAAATCCTAAAGAATCCAGTTTTTTAGCCAGTAGATTTGTAATGACAAAGGAACCAACCCAATTACTCCTTTAGCCATCACGTTCATTAGGCTCATGTGGCCATAACATTATTTACTGATATCTCTAACTATATGGTTCAACATGTAGACCCGGACATCAACTCCTCATTTAACGTACTCTAGCCATTACTGGAAAGCAGAACTAGGTGCAAGTCTGTCTACAGCTTTGAAAGGACTGCCTGGTGCTGATGAATACAAGGACTTAACTTGAGGATGAGTTGGGTGACAAATGTAGGACCAGAGGTTCACTTTGATTACAATTTGATGCTAATGCTGTCTGCACTCGTTTTCCAACCAGGAAAAGGCAAGCTCTACATAAAAGCACGTCTAACATATCCTAGTCCTGAGCATGCTTTCATTGCCTCTATTTGTTGAAATTAGCACTGCTTCAGATGAGCTTTATTTAGCATACATGTTATATAGACATCAAAATCAATATATTCCTTTTTTAACTAAGCTACGATGAAAAAAATTACTAAATGCGTGCTTGAAACCATGCACCAATTTCCTACATGAACCAGCCCTTTACCAGTGTTAAACAGAAAAAAGCGTATTGTTTGAAGCCCTCAATCAAATGTTGTCAGCAATTTGGCTTTATCGTCTTACAAAGGGTTAATTATAAAGTTGATGTATACACTTGACACCTTTTTCAATCTCTGGTTGAAATTGTTTTTCATATTAAGCCCTACCTTAAAAAGAACCACACTTCATTTTTTTCTCTGCCTACATTTTGGTATAGACCTACACATGACTATTTTTCATTTTGGTCCCTACAAGAAAAATACTCTTAACTCCCTCGTAACTTTAGTAAACAAAAAATGGTGTCAAGTAGGACCAAATTTATAATTAAACCGTTTACATATATTACAGAACATATGCGGTAAATTTGGTACGTGAGAAGGTTGAAGGCAAGGTCTGTGATTCACTGCGAACTAACTATACATTCATACGATGCTTTATTTAGCAGCAAGGAGTAAGATTAATATTCATCAGATCTTTGTTTCAAAATCCCCTCGTTGTTTTTTTCCCTTTGCAGTTTACATATAAATAAACCTAAAGTTAGATTCAATATCATCTACCCAGCAACTTGAAAATACCACTGCTAATTCTGTATTAAGGTATAATGAAGTCAATCTGGTTAAAGATTGAAAGGAAGAAGTGTCAAAGATAAACATCTATACGATAATTTGTATTACATAAATCAAGCTCATGACCTAGTGCACTACTAAAAACTATTTTCGACGAACCTAATACCCAGTTAGCTTTGAAGGTTTTCCCCTCTCAATTGAGTTACTCGATGGCATTGAATCCTATGAGATATTTGCATAAGCAGGAATAGTATCTCCACATGATGTTGGAGTTGAATTCCTTGATTTCTGACTGAGGATCTCCCCACGACTCCTTGTAATAATTTCGTCAAGAATTTCCCCACTATTTGTATCCACTGTCGTTGTCTGACTACCTGAATCCTGTGAGGCGTATAAGCATCAATATACGAACAAGATCTTCGACAGATATAATGTAATATAATGTTAGGCAGTATGAATATTTCGTGGTCTAACTAAGCTAGCTGAGTTTGTACTCCAACCATCAGAAGTCCAAAGAAAGCCATTTTCTAGTCAGAAAACAATCATGTTTGAAAAAGAAAATCAATCCTTGTATAAACCTAATTATAATTTATAAGGATTGAACTGAGCATGTCTTATGCATCCTCAATTATAAATGCACTAGTTCAAGAAAGACTTCTTATGCTAATTTGATAATGGTTCAAACTACCTACTTCGAATGACAAGTTGAAACTGACAACAGGTGCTTCCTCATATGCTGCAGCATCCAACTCTTGAAGATGGGCTCCTTTAAAAAACTTGGGAAGGAAATATTGGCGTACTGGGATAAGAAGCATGATTAACATTGGGAAAAGGACCCCGGCAATTGGTATCCAGGTTAGACCAAAGCAGAGAAGCAAGTAAGCTGTCTGGAATAATGTAAACATGGCAACCGTTTTGAAAGGCACTGTCTCAATAAAGGCCGCATGGTGTTTCTCCAGCACTCTAGTAAAGAGAAGAAAATGGAATCAGCATCTTCAACATTATAAAATGTAATGATAATGCTAAAGATGGACATTCATGATGTGCAAACACATGTTAATTTTAACATGGATATATGTTGTAGGAGTCCAGGAATAAGCACAATCCCAAGAGATCAATAACATCTAGCAATATTTGAGTAAAAATAAATAAATAAATAAATAAATTGGTAGTGAAATTCTACAAAATCAAAGAATTTATGCTTCTTATGGACTAAAACTAAGAAGTTGATGCAGGATGAAATTTTTGACACTATTTATATCCATGAATCCTAGGACCATGAAAATGATAAAATTGACTATAAGCATAGATATACTTGTATCTTCGACTTGGAGCAGTGAAAAGATATAATATTCTCTCCCAAAACTGATTTCCGGGCAAGCTTTCAATTGCCATGAAAGCAAAGTAACCCCAAAGCACTGAAGTTGGTATTTTCTTCAAAAGAGGCATAGCAGCAACACAAAGTGTAACCATTAATGCCTGCAGCAGATTGCTGAGGCGCTGTTCTTTAACTTCAATAGGTAAAAGGTCATCAACATCTTTATCCACATCGAAAATAGTCTCATCGACAGGGGTGTCAATGTATCCATGACTTTGAGCCAGTTGGATGGTGGATTCCTTCATCTCCTTTAGCCCCTGCTTGAATAACAGAATATTGGATAAAGGTGAGAAAGATCACAAATTTCAAATCATGAGGAAATGATAGGATTATATTTACCAAGGCAGGTGGTATTTGGTGGGCTAACGGAGTCTGCATTTGATCATATGCTTCTTGCATACTTCGGTATAGCTGATTCAGGTTCATATTTTTCCGCATGCTTTTCCGTGCGGCGGATACAATTTTGTTACGCAAGAGCTGTTCCAAACAAAACAAGTACCAATTATTGTCAAATAGCTTAGCTACAAAGAAGCAAAAGTTAGCAACATGGACTATACAAGTTTGTCTGTACACAGAAAAATTAGTGAAACAATGACAGAATATACTACAAGAGGAGGTAATGATAGGGTAACATAGTTTTAGTTTCAGATTGAAACTGATTGACAGTTTTCACTAGAAACATGCATTAGATAGTATCCAAGACAGTTATTAAACCATAAATATGAAGTAATGAAATGGTTAGATTCTGGTGACTCTACCAGAAGAAAACTGTTTGTCCACCAAAATAAATGAAGAAGTTTGCAGGAAAAAAAGATTCACGATTAACAGTTGAGCTATGTAATTATCGAAGGTAAGAAAATTATATATTACCTGATGTTTTAGGGTAGCTAAGCTTTTGGTATGCATTGGAGATTGAGGAATCACACCGTTGGATGGAGGGATTCCAATAAGCCCACACAAAATGGTCTGGCAAACAACTTAAATAAGATTTCAAAAGGAAACTATCTGCTATATGTCTATACACAAGGTCGTCATTTGCCATTCATGAATACTGCAAATAAACTTCAGAAGTATTTCAGAGAAATAACATACCAAGAAGCCCAAGAGGAGAAGGTCATAATGATATGATGAAGGTTTTCTTAGATTGAACTCCTTTTGCTGGGCAAGTTGTGATGCAACGCTGTGATCAAAATAATAAAGCACAGCAATCATAGTCGCTGGTATAAAAGCTCCAATAATGTAGGTGAGAGGCACATTCAACATTTCCTGCTAGTAAAAGGAAAAATAAGCAAAGAACTACACATTTCAAGGGAAAAATATAGAATTCAGCTTTCCCAAAAGTGACATTATCAATCATTTACTGTGAGATTATTATCCACATTAAATAATCAGAGACCTTAATTACTGTCCAATTTGTGTATGCACCGGGAGACCATGGATTTGGACTGAAAAGTCGCCTAGGGATTCCCCTTGGAACCTTATTTGTTGGTATATAAGACACAGCAGTCCACACCAGAATCATTAGTGGGACTCCATAATCAGCCACAAATCCCCGCAACCAACCTATAACACAATATTTATTAGAAAGTAACTTGTAGCGAAAACTAATCAGCAGAATGCATTAAGGAAATTTTGAATCAATGAAAAAAATAGAAATAGACCAAAGAGATAGCCCTGAGAACAGAATCACAATCAAACTTGTAGTGTATCTTGCAAAGCATGAAATTCCCTACTGAATCTTTTCATCAGGATTCAGAAGCATAACCACTACCTGCTCCGTATCGCCAGGATCTAGCCTTACGGCTTCTTAGTGCAGTAAACAGAAGGCCAAATGACAAAACCAAAGCAAACATTCCATTGCCAAACAGCCAAGAAGATTGGAGTGCAGTCTGATCGGTACCTTCTCTCTGGGACTGGGGCACACCGAACTCTTCCACGAGTCCCTATTAAGAAGGAGATTACTCACTTTATTAATCAGAAGTTTTAATTTTGATAATTGTAAATAAAGGACACCTATATATGATCCAAATATCCAATTTTCATATTACTTAACAAAAATTGCTCATGGTTGGTGTATGTATACACTCACCCTTATAGCCTGCTGCATGAAGAGCATTGCAATCAGCAGACCAAATAGTTCACCTGCAAGGCGCGTGAATCTGTTGATTATGGAGCATGCCCCAACAACGGCCAGCAAGAAGAGCAACGCAGCAGTCCAAACACACACCCTAAAAATCAAAAGAGTGGAGAAATTTTTCTTCAAATTAACAGCAATTTCCTTTCAACAAATAACTCACCATCAAGGAAATCAAGAGGTACCATCCAGTCCAAGGAAGGAATAGTTTGTGCCCCAAATCCTTTCTATCCTTTGCAAAGTCATACAAAAATGTATACATCAGAACTGTTGGCTCGGCAACACCAAGTATGAGGAGGGGCTGCCCTCCTAAGATTGAATGAATAATACCACAGAGTGCTGTTGATGCAAGGGTCTGCACTGCAGTTAGAGTTCCATCTATACAATATAATCAATGAGGCATTTCTCAGGAACAGGGTCACCAAAATTCCAAAAAGAACTCTGAACCACAAAAGTATTACTGTACCTGTATTTCTCTCCAGTTGCTCCCCAAAAGAGATAACTGGAATTGCTGAAGCGAAAAATATATATGTAGTTGGGGCAAGGATCCTATATCAAACAACATCAAAATTAAACGTTTAACAAATCTTCCGAGTTTCATGAGGCAAACTGCAATTAGCTGTTCCATTTGCATTGGTTATGCGTTATTTATTTTTTCCTATATGGGTTTCAAACTTGATGCAGCTAGGCATGTTACATAATTTTCTACACAGACACTTAAAAGAAAAAGAAGGTAAATGAAAAAAAAAAAAAAACTCATAATTTAAAATTAATTTACAAATAAACTAATTTTAATTTATAAAAAAAAATTATTTCATTTCTCTTTCCTATTATCTTCTCTTAGCAGTACTTATGGAAAAATTATCCATAATTAGATTGAAATATCAGAATCTACAAATTTATACCACGAACCTGATGCCTGCTTGGAATCCACTACTCCAATCATGTTTGTAGCACACAAGTCTTCCTTTGAGGTCATTCTTGATCCCACGTAACGGAACAAATGTTTCTTCCATGAGGTATTGGAATGTGAGGAGATGAGTTTTAGTTTGCAGGAAATGAAGCAGAAGATTTGAGTGGAAGATAGTGAGTCACTTCAAGGGACTCTAGAAGCAAATGGTGATTAAAGTTGCTTAGTAGAATCTATAAACAAACTTTGAGCAGGGAGATGGAAAAGCTACATATCTAAATCTTCCTATATAGCAAAGCAAGAAAAAAATGGATGTTCATCTATAGCATGTAGTAGCACACTAGGCCGGAAAACGAATAAACGAATCCAGATGATGAATTCTCATTTGCAATAACAATGAAAATGTTTTGGAAATATTATGAGTGATCAAAGAATGAGTTATGTTAGTAAATGAATAAAAATCACTCGGGTAGAGTAACAGAAAAGTGAACATTCTCCATAAGCTGAATATGAAGAACCAAAATCTCTTTCACTATCTTACTGTCATTCTGTGAAAGCAAACGTGAACGTTAAACATTAGTTCACGTTAGTCACATTCAATCTGAAATTGAGTGCTAATCCAAAGAAATTAACGGAAGCTCATCATTACAAGCTGCACTGGTTACAGCTCAGAAACGCCTGAGGGAATGGACATGACAGAACAGAAACTGAGTTGTCGAATATGAAAAGGTAGACCCAGATGGTTTGTCTGGCAAGATTAACGAGATTCCATGAATGAAACCATCATAATGGTTTAGAAGACTTGTGACAAATTGGACATTAAATGAAAGAGAAATTGTCCGTTTATCAAATATAAAAAATACTTTTTTTCTTTTCACAAGAAAGAAGATTGCAGTTACATTAAAGTGAGGGTAGTAATGAAGAAGTGAAAAGGGTAAGGTAAAAGATCGTTCAGATACGCACGCTAATGCTGTAACGGAAGCACTTCAGCAAAGAAGAAGCAACAGTTTCCGAGGCACAGAAGGAGCAATGCATGAGAAAGAAGGAAGAAAAGAAACGGTCAGTGAAGTTGGAAGATTTTTGTGTGACATGTGAGAGTGTGCGTGAAGCAATCTCATGCATATATAGTTCTCATTGGGGAATGAAAATTGCAGTGGAAGGAGGAGCAGTAGCACGAATCAAAAACCGTAAATGGACACATGAAGAAGATATTTTAATTTTAATATTTGCGCATTCATTTTTCGACCTACTCTGACACTTTACAGTGGTGGTATATTAATTTCGAAAAACTTGCTCAAACTAAGTAATAAAAAAATTTCAATGCAACAGCAATGCAAGAACCGATTTTGTTCATGACATTTTTGCCATCTTTCTTCAATGGTAAATTACAACTGCAGTTGGAAATGCTATAATATAAGTTAGAATGAGTTATCTTGGCATTTAATCAATTCAAAACATTATTAACAGTTTACATAACACAATCCAATGACTTGTGTATGAATAACAATGCAAATCAGTTTATAATGCAACCATGCCACTGTTTTCATAAATTGTTATGTTCTAAAATTCAAAATTACAGAAGTAAGCATACATAGATGGATGAAATCCTGAGATGTTATTGGCACCAAAATTAGGTAATCCGTACGAAAGCAGGGTTTTGAAAAGGAAAGCCCAAATCTGAATATCCGATACGTATCTATGAAATGCACATCGCATTATAATGTGTATTACTCCTGCCAAACACCTTTTTTAAAAAAAAATTTGATTAAGTATTCGTAACTTTTAAAGCAATTGCCACTCAGTAGCCACTACTCACTTAAACACAAACATTAAGTTACTTGAGTCATATGTTTAGGAAATATTTTCATTTTTTATTTTTTTTTATTTTGTATTATTAGCTAAAAAGATGCAACCCATTAGGTATTCCGTACATGATCAATGAGTGGTTGAATCTAGGAGACAAAGTTAATATCTGAATTAAGATTCAATATTTTTATTAAAAGATGTGTACGTTTAATTTTAATATTTCACTGCATTTCCTTTTAAACATGATATCTTTAATGAAACCAGGGGAAGAGAAGGTAATATGAACTTCATTCTCTCTCTTTTTCTTCTTTTGTGACAGGGTATTTCATTCTTTTTAAGATCTTCAACTTAAGCCTGGTTCATGAAAAGAATAAACTCTAAAAAAGAGAGTTAATTTTATCATATATAAATATTTTTCAACTTTGGAAAGCATTAGTTTCTATAAAAAGATATACTCAGCTTAAACAAAAGTTGTAGCTCAAGTATTATTCTGGGATCAGAATTTACTAATTTGTCTTTGGTCCTTTTTATCCTTTCAAGAAAATCCCTTCAACTTAGTTACTTTTATTGTTATTCAATTGAAGTGATTAAAAGATTATATTTATTGCAATATTTCTGATTAATCAATACTTAAAAATTACACTGAACAACTAAACTCTGGTGACAATATCTTTGATTCCTCTATTCTCCAATCCCATCAAATGTGGAGGTATGGGATTCAATTCCACTCTTTTGCCTAAATTCGAAGCCATTGAGGCTGCTCTGAGAACTATTGTTTTACAAGTGAAAAAATACCTAACATGATTCGAGTTCCATATAATCATTGATATAAAAATTGTTGTAATTTATAGCTTTTCAGAACAATGCATGTTTGGTAGTGACAAATAAAAGTTGAGGTGGTGAAGTTCTCACTTGTGCAATTAAAGTTACTAAAGTTATATATTTGAATCTGTTGTTCTCCAATCCCATCAAACATGGAGGTATGAGATTCAATTCCCCTCTTTTGCCTAAACTTCAATATTTCAATATAAAAATAGAAAACGTATCTTAAAGGGCTCGATCTCCATGTAATCCTGTAGTTGAGATCTGTCGTAATTTGACCTCTGATTATGAACATCTTCATAAAGTGACTTTTGAAAATAATATAAGTTAGGTTACAGTGAGCACAAGTACCTAATACACTCGTACCCAAATTAGTTACAATAGTTTATTCAAATTTTTTAATAATTTTGTTGATCTTGTCCACTATAAAGAATATATAATTAGTGTATATGCAAATGGTACTTCGACACATCAACTACAACTTTATTAAATGGGTGCAATTTTTTTACAAATTTAATGAAATTATTTTTTTTAACCTTTTATATAAATAGATAAATCCTATTTGAAAAGACGATTTCAAAATGATAGAAGGAATCGTGCATCAAGCACAATTTTGATTCTGTTAAAATTTTCTACATTAAAGCTGTTCTTTTAAACACGTTGTTTATAATTTTTTTTCTCTTTTTAAGAAAGTCATGTTTATATGTACGGCTTTAACTTATTTTAATTTTTTTATCTTTTATATTAAAAATGCGATTTTCTTTTAACTTTTGTTGAAAGTCATGCATTTCAGCACAACTTTATTTTTTATTATTTTAAAAATAATCTGAAGTCATGTTCATTGATAAAAAATTATTAAATTTTTATTTTTTTAATTTTTTTAAGCCATGCTTTTCGGTAATACTTTAATTTTTATTTTTTTATTTAAAAGTGTGTCCATTGACACGAATTTATTCAATTTTCTTTTTAAAATCGTGTGATGGTCGCAGCACAGTCACCCAAATGGGACAAATGGGTTATTCCACCCAAATGTGGGAGGTGCAGGTTCAAAAATAGGGGTGGAGGAAGTAATTGCCTTAATTATTTTATATACCACGTTCATAACAATAAAATAAAAAAAGCGAATTATTATTATTATTATTATTATTATTTTCCAATTTTCTTGGCCTGGGTTTCTCTGTGTCGGGTGGAGTGGGAAAATCAAGATGCTGAGAGTGGGCGCAAAGAGGGTTTTGGGAACGACGTCGTTAGGCGTTAGGGTTCCGGCGCGGTTGTACCACGAGAGGGTCGTGGATCATTACGACAATCCCCGGAATGTTGGATCGTTCGACAAGAACGACCCGAGCGTGGGGACGGGTTTGGTGGGGGCACCGGCGTGCGGCGATGTCATGAAGCTCCAGATTAAGGTCGACGACAAAACAGGAAAAATCGTCGATGCTCGATTCAAGACTTTTGGGTGTGGCTCTGCCATTGCTTCTTCCTCTGTCGGTAATCACAAACACAAACATTGCTCTCTGTTTTCTGATTCAATTCATTCTATTCTGTCCTATCCTCATTTACCACGTCTCTGATGTATCTATCTCATTTTCAGCTACTGAGTGGGTGAAGGGAAAGCAAATGGAGGAAGTTCTGTCCATAAAAAATACGTAAGTATACATAACATTATCTGCATTTTTCCGTAAGATATCAGCCCTATCTTATATATGCATTGGAAAACACTGGATAGTGTAGAAATATGTGTGTGTGGGGTATTATTTTCATCTATATTTGCTATGTTGTGCTAATTTTCTGTGTAAGACAATAGGACAACTTGCCTTTTGAATGAAGAATCTCTGTGGAGTTAATGGTTAGTTATAGAAAATATGTTGTTCTTTATTGTGTGCTTGTTCTTTGTTATGTACTGGCTTTAGGAGTTTAGTCTTGCCGGATAGTTTATGAAGAACCAATAAACTTTAATTTATTTCACATATTCACATTTGATACGTATGTAATACCGATGATATTCATGGGTACTTCACTGGTATATTTATATGTATGTGAAGTATCTGACTTCAAAAAAGTCGTGAAAATCCAATACTATATGGAGACATAGAAACTTTGTTCCTTGATGAATCAAAAATAGTTTTTGTCCTCGTTAGGGATTATTTCTAGAAAGAAATGAGATTAATATTATTCTTATCTGTAGATTACAAGGAGTGTTTTATGAAAATGATTTATAATTTTTATTTTGTTTAGTAATATTTAAGAAATACATACTTAATTTTGATTTGCAGAATTGCAATTCCCTACTATGTTTTATGAAATTTTTATACGTATTGATGTATCTTACGTTTATAGCATGTTGCCGACCTCGTTAATGACCACAATACAACTGAAAAGGCAAAGTCCTTACAGATGACAGCCAAGCAGAAGTCCGTAGATCAACCCCAGAATTCCTTTTATGATCAAACAAACCCTTGTTCTTTTTTTTTTTTTTTTAAATATTAATTAGAGACTGAATCTAGACTATTATTAGGATCCTTTAAATTTAAAGACTGAATATGGACATCTATCAGGAACATTTAAGAATTACTATTTTTAGGCGTGATTAATTCAACATAATAATTAAAAAAATCAATCAATTAAAGAAGAAAATTATAGACCCCTAATCGAAGAAACTTAATTCCGACCTTACAAAGAAATAATCAATTATAAATATGGGACTCTAGATCCAATTTTAAGATAATACACTATTACTGAATGCTTTAAGTTGGCAAATCTCTTAAACTCTTGGCTAAAACATAGAATAATCATATCATGTTGTATTAGATACATATATTGTAATTATGCATCATAGCTTCGGCTCTGGCCTGTTATGAAATCTTGAACTTACGAATAATCGATGTCCTGCAGTGAGATTGCAAAGCATCTTTCACTTCCACCAGTTAAGCTCCACTGCAGCATGCTTGCTGAAGATGCCATTAAAGCGGCTGTTAAGGACTATGAAGCTAAGCGTGCTAGGGCAACTGCTAGCGGAGAGGCAGCAACAAAAGAGACGCCAGCCACTGCATGATTTCTTTCGTGTATACAATGATGATGAAGACAACTATATTTTTTTTTTTTTTTTAATTCTGTTCATCAGTTACTCAACGAAGAATACGACCTCAATTGAGACTTTGTTGGGAGTTTATTCAGCTAGAGAACATTCACGTTATGTGAAGTAAATGCTTGAGACACCAGTTATGATCTGTTATCTGCTCATTATGTATTGAGTAGTAGTCCATTATTCACTGTGTACGTTTGCAATAAAGCATATCAGAATTTTGGAAGTTACTATATACAATTAAGCAGATAGCGTGATATCTTCACAAATCTAGTTCCTGGACTCGCATGTTTTGTATACTTTTTTTTGGTGAATCTGTAATTAGACTGTTATCTTAAAATCAATATATGATGTGTTCTTGACTTAGTAGGGTAACTATCAAGAATACGTAGTGCTCAAGAGTAGGAGCGTGCTAATCACAGTAGCCACATCACATGAGGATGTGGAATTGTTCTTCGATTCATGGCAGAACCTTTCTTTTCTTTGTTATTGTAGCTTTCTTTTCTTTTTTTCTTTTAGACAAATGACAATTTGTGGTGATTGTTAATCTGTAGTAGAATAAAGCATCATAAAGTACCAAAGCATAGAATCAGATTCTGAAGCAACTCCGAGTTGATGGTATATTAATAAAGAATTGGCCTATGAGGAGAGCACCACGCACTTAGACAAATTTCAATTCTTCATAATTTATATTTGTTTCATTCATAAACACCTAAATTTCTTCAGGAATGTTTTGACAGAGGACGCATAGCTTTTGGAGAGGAAAAACTCTTGATCCTAAAAAACCGATGCCTAAGGATCAAGGACATTTATCGTTCTTAAAAGTCAAAATGAGATTTCTGCAATTTCATGGACTAGTTTAAAAATGAATTGAGAGATTATCTTAGAAAAATGAGAATGAATGGTTGAGTCCAAAGCGAAGGGAAGGATTCATAACAATTATCCAAGGAAAAACCAATACCATGCATTTAACATCATGGTAGCAAACCATGACTAGTGGAACTTTAAATGAGCAATATCCCCAATCAAATGTAACAGGTGCAACATGAAAGTGTAATATCAGGTCACACTCACACTACCAAACATTCTGGAAAACGGAACACAAAAGAGGAAGGACTGAAAAACAGCATAACAAAAATGATTACACAGTAGTGTTATAACATTACAACATTATTGATCATCCTCAATTAGCCTTGGTGCGAACAACATCCAACAAAAAATCAGTGATAAAGGGCTCATAAGAGGGCAATTTTGCATAGCCGGGAAAGTAATTGATATCAATAACAAGATACCTTGTGGGTTCCTTACTATCTCTGATCACATCAACGTTGAAAAGGTTAAGTCCCAAACCCTCCCTCAACGCCTTCGCCAACTCATCCACCAGACACTGCGGCGGCATTTCAGCTTTCTCGACGGCGCCACCCTCTTCTTCGACGCCCAAGTTCGATACACGAGAAAACGGCAGCACCTCCCCCTTTAACGTTCTCAATTTCTCCTCCGATATATCACCCAAAGACTTGCGCTTCACGCAAGTCACGCGCCGCCCAGCAACGTAAATCTTGAACACGACCCCACCGTGATTCACGAACTCTTGTAGCACTGTGGGAGCGCTCAAGGCGTTGAGTCCGTCGCGGTCGAAGACCAGGCACATTTCGTGAGAGTCATCGCCACCGTCAGCCGCCAACGGTTTCGCGATCACGGGGAATCGCAGACCCAGTTCTTCGATTTTGTCGAAATCGGGGGCTTTGGGTTCGTTGACGACCACTTGGTTAGGAACCCCAACGGTGGCATTTTGGAGGGAAATTTTCAAGTGTGTGACTGCCTGGAGCATTGAAACCCGGTTGTGGAGGCGACTGACCAACTCGGGTGGATCAATGATTAGGGTTTGTGGGTGTGTAGCTGAGAATTGTTGGAGTTGTTTGTTCCATTGTGGAGTGTGGAGTTTGTGGATGATGCAGTGGAAGGGACCTTGTTGTTGTAAGGGTGTAGAAGGGTCGATTTGGACGAGATCGATGGCGTGTTGTTTGGCGTAATCGAAGAGGGAGGGTTGAAGGAAATTTTTCACTTTCTTGAGTTGGAGAGCATAGCCCACTCGGTACCTCTCACCTTCTGCAACTTCCGATTCAAACTCAGACATGTCTGGTTTCTGTGAGAATGCAAATGAGGCAGGGGCTGTTAACCAACAGGGCTTTGTTTCTTTAAACACTCAAACCAAAAACGACAATGATTTTGTTTTGCTCAATTTAAATTTAATATGAAATTTGAACTAAAAACAACCCAAATATATTTTACGATTTCATATTATTTGATTTGATTTTTTTATTTTTTATTATAAAATGTAAAATATTTCTTTAAAAAACCACTAAAATATTTTATTATCGTAAATGGTTAAACAAATATGTTGTAAATTTTTTTATACTTATTATTATATTTATAATACTAGCTTTTTCTCATATTCATTAACAAATTACGTAATTTTATAATTAAAATTACAATACAAATTTATCATATTTTGTTTTACAATATATTTTAAATGAAATACATTTAAATCATAAATAACTTTCAAGCTTGATTTTTAATTTTCAATCCGTACGTATAAGAAAAAAAAAATCATAACATCTGAAAAAAAAAAACTGATTTTAATCAATTTTCGTATTTTTCTAAAAAATTTAAAAAATAAAAAAAAAAAAATAAAAAACAAAAAAATATTAATTATAATAAAAAAAATATAAAAAAAAAAATAATATAAAAAAAAATAAAAAAAAAAAAAAT
>Ga0099824_1003583_pt1 | contig 22669 bp, 13 predicted proteins | sample SiratrowhiteBW_FD_76837 | JGI IMG/M metagenome (GOLD analysis project Ga0099824, IMG submission 76837) | Root nodule microbial communities of legume samples collected from California, USA - Siratro white BW | ecosystem: Host-associated > Plants > Roots > Nodule | place: USA: California... | reverse complement strand
TATATATATATATATACACACACACACACAAAGGGTTGCAATAAATAATTAAAAATATAAAAAGTAAAATTTATTTAAGTATAAGAGTTAAATGAGTAAATTTAATTTATAGCCATCAATTAATTAAAGTTATTTGTAGCAGATGACAGTCCCATGTGCTTGTCTTCAAGGTTTTAAATTTGAATATGGTTATTACAGTTTGATCAATAGAGAAATATAAACAAGTATTACTAAACAGCTGCAATTAGGGTCATGAAAATTCCCAAGAACCCTTTGCAGAAGCAAAAATAGAAGAATCAAATTCAAAATATTATACTGAGAATAACAAAAAGCTACTTACAAGTTTACAACTGATATTAATGCAAACTAATCTCTTTTCTAAAACCTTAAAAACTAAAAGAAATGAAACGATTTTGGATCTAGTGGTGCCCTTAACAGTTATAACATTTTGATGGCTATTATTCTTCTCCTTTACATTCATAGGCTGCTATAATCTCTACTATCTAAAGCATCAAAGGTAAGATAAAAAAAAAAAACAAAGAAAAATCTAAAGTCATGATATGAACTATACCAGTCTCTCACTAATAAACCTAAGAATTTGAATCTTGGAAAAAGTAAAAAACTAAAGAAAGTAAAACAAAAACAAAACTAGACCGATAGTGTTCATGCCACAGCTTTGAATCTTCATACATAGCTTCAATCCATGCCAGTTCCTCTGCTTAGCCTCTTATCCTAGGCTTTAACCTGCTACACATGCACCCTTTGTATCAAATTTCTAGATATTACGAAACCACAATGAGCAAATACTTGTGAGGAAAAAGGGGAATGTTACTTGTTCTGTGTAGGATTTGGTCTGCTGGGTGGTATCCTTCTAAGGTTAGCAGCTACCTCAGGCACTGTTGGATTTGGTTTACTAGGTAGTATTCTTCTAAGGCTAGCTGCTACCACAGGCTTCTCAGTTGATTTTTGCTCCTCTCTGTGAACATGTGAATGTAAAAGAGAATGGGAAGTTTGTGACACTTTTGAAACTAAGGATGAAGAAGGGAAAACCCTAGCTTGAGACATAAACACCCCATATGAAAGGATCAATGTCATGGCAAAGATAGCAGCAATCATTGAACTGCATAAGGAATTCATGGTCATTTCTGACTTGGAGGATGTCTTTCACTTGCCCTATATGCTTCTTGCAATGATAAGATGAGTACATGACTGTGTGTGTATATATATATATATACATACATATATATAATATATAACAAAGTTTTGATTACGTGTATGCAATATTCTTGTTGTATTGATCATATATTTATGATTTTGTAGGCTAGTGGGGTTGGACCAAGTTTGAAAATGGAGGAAAGGGTGAGGGGGTGTCATGTGATAAATCTTTGACTAATTCAGCTTACAAGTCCCAAAGCTAAATCAGCATGAGATTAGGTTGAACGTTGATTTTATCTTTGTGGGGTGCATGTCACGTGATGTGGAACGTGGTTTATTTACAGTTGGTGGGTTGGCAGCTTTGGATTCTACTGTTGCAGAGGTTTACAATTGCAATCAACTGAGCAAGGTTGCTCAAACCAAGGTGAGGCAAATGGCTTTGGTTCAAAAGACTGAGTGAAAATCTTAAAAAAATGTGCCTCGTGAAATGGAGTGATCAGAATATACTACACTTTGTATGCAGTCCTAAAAGTTGTCTCTAGAAGAACATGGTTAACCCACCCTTGGTCTTGCTTGGAGTTTTCTTCCCTAATCAGGAGAGGCCAAACTATTTAACTTTTCGATGTACTATTTTGATTTTTATATCATAACAAATATTTAACTAATCAAAAATTAAGTGAAAAATTACTATATGAACAATAAAAAAGTAAGCAATATTATTTTTGAATTTTAGAAATGACAATTTTACTATAAGTTGACCGGCTAACCCATTTAATATATAATTACTTTTTACTTATTATATGTCTGTTGATATTATTATCATGTAAAGCGAGAATTTACTGGTAAAAATCATGACAAATCACTTAAAAGTCTTTAATTCTTCTGAGTTGAGAGATATATGATAATTTTCAATCCGATCATCCTAAGCAAAGTATAAATATTTGTAGTAGTCTAAGTCCTCAGTCTTAGTAATCCAATAGCTCATCTAGAACCTCACAAATAAGAAGATAATTCCAAAACATAAGATTATGTTTTTCTGATCTTACTCATATATTATTTTTTGAATCTTCACTCACTTGATCGCCAGAGTGTTTTTAAGACTTCCTCTAACTTTGAGAAACATTAAAGATGTTATTAAAATTTAAGAATACTCAAAAATAAAATAAAAAATTTAAAATGAAAAAAATGGACAGTGAAAAATAAATGTTATTTTGCACAAATTTTAAGACGTTATGCAAAATAATAAAGGGTTTATAAAGTTAATTACTGATATTATTATTATTACTAGTTACATGAAATTTATTAAAAGAACTATTATACAATACAAAGGTTAAAATAAGTCTTTTTAATTCTACAATTCTTATTTCCAATTTTAGTTTTAAGAAAATAGGATTAATCTTTTTCTTTATATTTTTATGAGTCGTTTTTTTAATATTTTTAATTGTTAAGTTTTTCGTCATGTGTTAAAAATGCGGTCGGATTTGATTTATTAGGATTTCTTTTTCTTTAACAGAAAAAAAATATATATAAATAAAAATATTTTAAGAATATTCCAACCTTATTAAAAAAAAAAAAAAAATCTCACACTTACACGTATGCATAAAGAACAGGTAAAGAAGTTTAAAATTATAAAATGTATTACATAAGAGTGTGGACTAACTCAGTCTAAACTTCAAATAGATTTATTTCTTAGGTCTGATTCAATCTAATGTTGGATTAAAAGATCATTTTAAAATGTTTTAAAAGAGTTAAATTGAAAAATGGAAAAATAAATATGCATTTTAAAAATTTAGTAATAAAAATAATTTTACTATTTAGACTGATTCATTTTATATAACTTCTATGTTTTAATAAAATAATATTATTTTTATTTTTTTTAAAGTATCATTATTTTGATAAAATTAGATACTATTTGTGGGTCACGTTAAATCGGTCAAATAAAAATAGTAGGCAAAAACTTCCTGCACCCTATCCACTTTTGGCATGCACCTATCAATTTAGAAAAAAAAAAAAAAAAAATTAAAAATATCTTTTTAATAAAAAAAAATTTTTTAAAAAAATTTTTATAAACAAATAAAAAAAAAAAAAAAAAAAAAAAAACTCAAGAATATCTTTTAGATAAAAATAAGTTTTTTAAAATATGTTTTGAAATATGTTTTTTGAAATTTATTCTGAAAAGTATTTTTTAGAATATAAAATTTATATTTTGGAAAAGATTTTTTAAAATATATTTTCGAAAAACATACTTCGAAATGTAAATTTATGTTCTTAAAATTTTTTGGTTAGTATTTTTCAAAAGTTAATAGGGAAAGTATTTTAATATTCTCGTGTGTCTGTAGTGGGGTAGGCGTCAAAATTGATGGATGCAGTAGCCCAATGCGTTTATAAATTTTTTAGACAAATTTAAGGTCAATTTTGAGAGTTCAAACCATCAATCATTACCATTAAATGGTAACATAAAAGTTGCTAATGTAATTTTTTTAAAAAATAAATTATTGTTTTATTCTTAGTCTATATGTTAAATTCACTTTAGCGTATCAACCGTTTATTCACTAATTTTAGTCTCTCACTGATATTTTGACCAATTAGTTTTTAAGTGATTATGTTCTTGACATATGAATTGGCATGTGGACTAATAGTCTTATCTGATAATTATGCAATTCAATATTGTTGGTTGAAAATGATTTTTATGATTCTAAGCTATTACAAATTTTGTAGCAATATTTTAGAAATGATATTTTAGTCATTCCCTTAACATAATTACTATTTGAGACCAAATTTGATGTATTTTACTTTTGTAGGAACCAACGATGAAAAAAAAAATACCCACTAAAACTGAAGTATCGCCACTTTAGAGAGACCAAAATCATTTTACCCTGCCCCTATGACTAAGACATTGACACCTTTTATGTAGAATTCTTTCAATAAATTGCTTAAGCCGAGAACTTTATGCAAGTATTCTGAAAAATATTTAGAGTAGAAATGTGATCAGAGTTGAAACTTCAAGTTTAGTATATTACATGGATTTTAAGAAGATTAGAATAGGATTTGATGAAATTTAGATTGGTAAACTTGATCATGCTAGAAAATTAAAATCTACGAAAGTTTTTTAAAAAGTAGTGAATGATGTATAACAAGGATGAATCTGTTATAAATAAAGATAAAGTTCGACTACGGGTGAAATGAATTATGATAATTTTTGTAATAGGACAAACTATTTACTTTAAATTAAAGATAAGAAAGATAAGAGGAACATCAATAATTCATAGTAATTCACCTTCGTAAGAAAATTACATCTAACTATCCTAAATTGACTAATTTAGGAACATTCAAAGTTTTTTAAGACACTCGTAATTTTAAACGTGTTTGAAAGTTTCATTTTTTAAATTTTTGTATAAAAATTTTAAAAATATATTTAGTTTTGTCGTATGAGGTTGATTTTCTGTATTTTTCTCAAGAAAAAACAAAGATTCAATATTTGTTTTTCATCCTATTTTTATTCAAATCCCTTAAAAAATTGGAATCACAATTCAATCCTTATTCTTAGTCATATCATTGTTCAAATAAAGAATTTTTTGTTACTTATTTTTTTTCTTATTTCTTAAATAGATTGTATATGAATGTTTATTATAAATTAATTTATATATTTAATTAATTTATGATTTTTTAAATGATTTATGTTTTATGAATGATGAGACTTTTATAAATTTGGGGTTAGAAATCTGATATAATATGTGAAGTATTGTTTGAATTGTGAAGTTGTGTATTAAGTAATGACATATGTATAGAGATCCTATACCTAATCTAAGTCACCTAAGATTAGGATAAGATATCAGGTCGTAAGAAAAAAGTTCTTGCACATCGTGATAGGTGTAGATGTGCAACTTGGTTCTAATGAATTTACAATAATTCATTACTTTTGGGTTTACTTATTAATCTAAGTCTTGTAGGTACATGTATAAGAGTAGAACAACTGGAATAAATTTCAATATTTTTATTTTGTCTACCCTTTTGTAAATATTTTATGTGCACTCACTCGTCTCCTTCAATCCTTCTAGTATGAAGTGATTTTTCGGTATGGGACGAGTTTTTCAATGTGGGACGATTTTCCAGTTTGGGTGGAATGTGATTTCTTCAAATGATTTCTACTTTGACTCCTAATTCAATCTTCAAACATTTTCCTGCTTTTAAAATACAAATTCTTAACAAAGACAAAAATACCATTTAGTCACGTAAGCAATTGTGCCACCTCACGATGATCTCGCAATGGCTGGCAACGACCCCATGACTTTAATTTTGGTTTTACAACATGAGATGGTTGAGATGAGACAAAAGAATGAAGAGGAGATCTAGACCTTAAGAAGAGAGAATGAAGAAATGAAAGAAAAATTGTATGGCCGACTTCCATCTCCCCTGCCACAGAGAGCAAAGATCAAACAAAGAATATCACTGTATCGAATCGCACAAGAACTTTACTGTATCCTCGCAGAAGAACTCCACATGTCGCGGTGACTGAAACTGTTAAAGGAGAATCGTTGTTCCACACCTCCACCAATACGTCCTTCCAGCTGGGAGGTAGTAGACAACATCCTTTCAGGAAAAAAGGATGTCACTCATAACTTTCACTGATGACAATTTCAATGCAGTCAATCCAGCATAGGACAATCTCACGGTTATCGCTATAGCCATAGAGAACTTCACAGTAATGAAGACTCTTGTCGACCAAGGGACTTCGGTCGACATCCTCTATTGAAAGACATTCAGAAAACTAAAAATACAGGAGACTGATGTCCATCCCTACAATGACTAAATAGTAGCATTTTCTGGAGAGCGGGTGGAGATGAGAGGATACATCGACCTGTAAACAAAATTTGGTGAAGGAAGGCTTCAAAGCAAACCAATCAAAATCCAATACCTGATGGTGGACTGAAATACACCATACAAAGTCCTTTTAGGACGGTCCTCGTTGAACCAACTTTGAGCTATAGTGTCCACCCCAAAAAGTGTGGTTACACCCACATAGATGTAGGAAATATTTTGATAGAGAAAATTACATTAGAAGTTAAATCCACTTAAGTGTGAGAGACAATCCAATAGAGAAAATCGAATCAAAGATTCAACCATAGAGTTGTGTATTCACCCACATGAGTGTGAGATGTCCATTACTAGAGAAAATTGCATTAGAGGTTCTCTCACAAATGTGTCGTTGGAAACACATAGGTGTGAGAGACACATAATAGAGAAACTTTCATAGGGTTTCACCTATAAAGGTGTGGCTACACCCACTTGGGTGTGAGATACTTGCTAATAGAGAAAAATATGTAAGAGGCCTACCTTTAAAAGCGTGGTTGTGCCCATATGAATTAAGAGGTGTGCTAGTAAAGAAAATTGCATTAGAAGCTCACCGTATAGGTGTTAGAGGTATACTAGTAGAGAAATTGCACATAGATTTTCTCACAAACATTGTAGATGTTATTCCACAATTCATTTTTAGATTTCTTATTATATAATAATGTCGAGTTTTTGTGCAAGTATCTCCCATTCATATGGGTGAGAGATACTTGCTAACAGAGAAAAATACGTTAGAGGTTTACCTTTAAAGGTGTGGTTGTGCCCACATGGGTGTAAGAGGTGTGCTAGTAAATAAAATTGCATTATAAGCTCATCATATAGGTGTTAGAGGTATACTAGTAGAGAAATTGCACATAAATTTTCTCACAAACATTATAAGATGTTATTCCACAATTCTTTTATAGATTTCATATTATATAATAATGTTGAGTTTTTGTGCAATTGATTTTCAAATGTGATTTTGTGCAAACTAAACCAACAAGTAATTTAATTAGGGAAGTAAAGAAGACATAATCGTGATTGATTGCATATGACAACAATTGTCCCGTGACGTAGGTTAGGTTGTTGAAGTTAGAATAGAATTTTATGCTAGGACCACTATTCTCTTAAGTATAAATAATTGCTCCCTAACTATCAAATATAAGTTTTGGCCTAGTGGTAAATGCTCAATTTGACAATTGATATGAGTCAAGGTCACGAGTTCGATTCATGTAGAATCAATTGTTTCTAGTGGGGTGATTGCTAAAAGAGATACCGTTGCACATTGCATCAATTCTCCTATGACATAGGTCAAGTGAGTCAATTCACAATTGAATCTTGACATTTGGACTACTATACTTTTAAGTAGAAAGAGTTATATTATGACTATCACGACAGTCAACCTTTGATTAGAAAAATGTTAAGGTGATTTTGAGTGCTGGATGTCAAATTTTCTTACTAAAAATTGAACATCTTTAAAACAAACTCTTTCATGAAATGAGATCTCGAATCTCTTATAATATAAGCAAAATTGTGAATTATAATAAAGAAAGAAAATTTTACGACATGTTAGTATTACTTCAACATTTAAATCGATTAAAAAATAAAAGTATAATAAGTAAGAATGTTAATGTAAGTATCGAATGAAACTGAATTATTGTAAGTCTTTTTCTTATTGGTAATGTTATTATATAAGTTTTTAGATCTTACATATAGTTATCTTTTATTAAATTCTGTCATATTATTGTATAGTTATCTTTTATTAAATTCTGTCATATTATTGTAATCGAATAATATGATAAGATAATAATGAGATAGTTGAATTGTTGAGTCTTGTATTTTCGATGTTATGTAATTTATTCTATTAATAATAACTCATCCAAAGGGATATATCCAGGAAAAATACGTTGATTAATACTCTTGGTTAGCACTTAAAAGCACTACTAGTAACATTAGAAATATAAGTATACTCATTTCATATATCACTGGCTCTTCAACTTTACATGAAGAGCTGGTTCCCTCAATCTACCAAATGCCTAGTTCCTATAGGCCTAAAAATAACTCATGGACATATTTTTCTTACTACATTCTATTAGGAACTTGTTTTTCCTTTTTCATAGAAAAAAAAAGTTATTCTAACAACATTTTTATTACATTTTCATAGATTCTATTCAGGATGCAACAAGTTTCTTGATGCATTCCAAAACCTTCAAAGTATTCATCACCTTCAACTGCAAGCAAAATTTTGATATTTATTGTTCACTTTTGCAATCATTGTTGTTAGTTCACCAATGTACCTGTTTCATCATTAAAGGAAAAGTTCAATATTCTCACTACCTTGTTCCTGTTATTATCTATTTGCATTGATTTGCACAAGACCACAAAATCTATAAACAGATGAAATTAGAGGCTAGTTTAAGAGTATTTTTAGATAAAAAGTACAGTAAATAGTTTATGTATTAACAGTTTTTACGCTGTCATCCAGTAACAAAACATCATTAGTTTGTTGAATATTCTAATAACTGCTTTAAAAATCATATATAACATGGTATCTGAATGGATGATTATGTATGAAAAACAAACTCTTAAAATAATAATGTACATTTGTCTTAGTTTATGAATAATTATCCAATGCCATTTCGGAAACTGAATTTCTAAGAGCAATTTTACTCTCTAAACTGCAAAAATGCACTTTACAATGGTCAGATTCTTTCTCTTGCAACACCATGCAACAGTGTCAAGAGTCATTCTTCTTTTGTTATGATATCATAATAAAATTTGGCTGGTAACTTACGAATTTTCAAGAATAATATGGACTTCTTGTGGATACAAGATCGTCAATGTTCTGAAAGTTATAAGTTGGAACTTTCTTCTTCTGTCCCCTGAACATAACCTCAACTTCTACATTAAATGTTGCACAAACAGGTCGATGGTCTGAGAACTTAAATTCCTTTCGGACATATGAAAGTTGATGGATTCCCCTTCCATGCCACAAGATTCTGTCACACCTGCAATATTCCCCATTATTCAGATTTGAAAGAACATAATTTGGATCCCAAATGATGATACTTATGTTCTTTTGGTTCCAAAAAGTTCCTAAAAGATTACACACAACAAGTTCATTACATTCATAATAATAACTTAAAAAGTCATACAAACAGTGATGTTTGATTGGTTGACAGTGTCATTAGTTAAACTCTCTTAAGTTTCTTAAACAGATTGGTTCTTAAGAAGTGAACTTTGTGTAAATGAAAACAAGAATGCTAAATCATCACTTTACACTACAGGCTATAATCCTAACTAGGTAATCATTTGCAAAATTCGTTACAATTTTGGTAGGGTGAAGTTGTTAGCTAGTTGACAATTTCAAAGGCAAATTGGAATTAGATGGAAACTCTTAGAGACCAAAGTAATGCAAGTAACATTGTTCAAGGACCATAGTATTTATCAGAAGAAAATATCTTGATTTCTTCAAACTGATACATACCAAGCTGGAGTTCTCCTCTTGTGCTTTGAAACTTTTACACCTTCAACATAGTAAGTGTCTGAGTTAAAGGCATATTTGTATGTAGGTGCAAAGTAGATTTTTCCTTCTTTCCACCCCTTGAATACACGACCTGCTTCCCTTTCCATTTTAAGCTGTGAAAAGAAAAAAATTGTACATCAGAAATGTAACTAGAAGTCACCACAAAAAAGAGATGTACCCCACTTAAATTTTCAGAAGATTATGAGTATATCAATATGAATATCTTCCATTTCATGGTTCATATAAATGAAAACCATAAAAGCTCATCGCCTAAATGAGGAAAGCATTATATATTGATATTATCTAGGTGACCATCATGAAAACTAGGATGCTAAACAGCAATGGCATGGATGAACTTTTCAAACAACAAAAGGGCACATATATTATGATAGTCAAATCAGCACAACATTCTTAGGAAAAAGAAACTACCTGATCCTTGTTGAAAAGGGCAGGCCAGTCCTTCTTTTCCACAAGCCTTTTTGCATCATCATGGCTCAAAGAAATTCTGTAATTCAAGTCCCCAAACCATATGATTCGGCTGGAGAAAACATTTCCCACATAATCAGAAAACTTGGGACCAATGATATGAAAGTTACTCAATGCCATTAAGCACTTGAGAAACTTTTGCATTAAAACTCTTCGTAATTAGTTTTGAAAGATTCTCACTCATGATCTAAGATTCTGTCAGGCATTCTACTATGTGGTGTCTTGCAAATCCTTGGAAACTGAGTGTTCTTCAGAATCTCTATGACATCAAGATTCCTGCGAAGCTCATCACCCTCTTTCTCTCCAGATGCCAAATGACTACAGATAAAGCAAAAACTTGTCTGATAAACAGACATGCTCACTGATATACACCCCTGCAGCCACAAAACAAGCATGGTAATGTAGATAGTAACTAAAACTTGTGTTAGAAAATTGTTTTCTGTTCATACTTTGTATGAACTTTAGTTAAATGAAATAGAATAAAGCTTCTTAAGACTACCTTGTTGCCAAGGCAACCCATGATCCCGCGGCTAGTGCAACATATTCTCAGATGGCCTACATACTGAACAAGTTCCCTCTTCATCCAGACACTTACAAAAATTCCAACCATTTGCTTGCATGTAACAAGGCTGTATTTCATCTGACTAGTGGCCAAGGAAACAGGAATTTGGAAATTATCATCCTCCTCTTCGGTTGAAGAATCATCCGAATTGAAGTTTGATTCTTGACAGCGAAAACAGAAATCCTTAGCAGCCTTCCTTTCCATTTCAAGAACACAGTTACAACCTTTTAGCCTCTTTCCATTTATCTTTTTGAAAGTTTTCTTAATCTTCTTCAGAGAAGGCTTTTGGAAGAACAATGGTCCACCAAAAGATGCAGTCTGTTTTAGTCCGTTAGAAGCCAAATCTGAAGGACCATTCAGTGATTGATTGATTAAAGCAAGCCATTTTGCAGCAGGCTCATTATCCTCTAATACCAGCACATTTCCAGCATTTAAAGGCACAATCTCCTGAAAGCTGAAAAATTGAAGATATTGTGAGTTAGAGTGAGTTTGTTTAAGACTTATTTTCTTAAACGAATCACTTTCTTTATGCTAATATAAAAAACCACTTTTGAAAAATGTTCACATCATTAACATAAACTTTTAGATTATTTTGAAGAGCTAGAATGAGTAGCTTACTAAAAGGTCTCTTAAGAAAATATTAGTTTTTATACAATCTACAGAACACTTTTTCCCTTTTAGTTCTGCATACTTGTAAAGCAGAAATCTCCAATTAGACTACTTTTCTGCCTAATAAAGCGCTGCCCAATATTCAAAGCATTTTTATTTCTCAAGCAGACAACACCACATGCACCAACCTATATTGGCATACGGCAAACCGTGCAAATAAAATTCATTTCATGACAAGTCTGAAAGGTCAAAAGTTAAAATCTAAAATGATAAATGACCTTCTTTTTGACAAAGTGAAGAACAAAAGGGTTGTTAGTTAACTCCCTAGAAAGAAGGGCAATTTGTTGACTAAATTCTTATTCAATGATTAAAATCAGAAGTATGAGAGACGGAGAGACCATACCCCAAAACATACATATCTGGGTCATTTCGAACCTGAAGAAAATCACTCAGATCAAGGTTCATAGTGGGGCATTGCCCTCCTACATTCCATGTTGCTGCAAAAACTCTGATATGAAAATAACTACGATCATTAATCTGTCACCAAATATTGTGTTTTATATAAAAGAAAAAACAATCAAATCTTCATATAAATATACCTGAGATTCTGAACTGCTTCAGTAGAGGACATAGAAGGTTCTGAGCCTCGATTTTCAATGGATGGATCAGAAAGTGCATCTACAAGGAAAATTAGAGATTGGTCTAAGTGATCATGCCAAGATGAACCTCTAGAATGGTGTTTCTGAAACATGTGAAGGGTGAGGTTCTATTGCTCTTAACATTTATCCTCTAGTACTGAGGGAATTTACATACAGTAAAAGTTAAGATAAAGATATATTATTATGGATAACAAGTTGTACTTTAATAGATTCTCAAATTTGGAGCAAAACCACTATATGTTCTACTTTATATTACCGTTTACAACTTACAAGTCAATGAAGCCATAACAACTTCTAATCCATATTTTTTATCAATTCTGAAAAATATCCTCGTCAAAAGGGAAAATGGAAAGATAAGTTCTCACAACAACCACTGGTAATACATTGGAACATATTACTAAGCAAGAAAGGTATATATGCCTTTCTCAATAGCCACTTATTATCTCTCAAACAGTAAGAAAGAATATTTTGTGCCAAGATGAAACAGTGAAAAGGAAAATGAATCCATTCAACTTGCTTCATTTATTTCACCACCTAAAAACACAAGTATGAACACATTCTTCTGAATATACATTAAAAAAACTTAGGATGTTCCCTCCTACCACTCTGAACTTTCAGTTATCAGTTAGGCCAGCTCATCTCCTGATCTTTACAACTAAGATAAGGGATTTTATAAACATCGTGCTTATGCAATAGATCGAAGAAGAAAAGGTTAAGTCAAAGGGAAATAAAGAAGTAATATATTCTCTTCAACAGAAAAGTAGTGATTCCAATAAATATTCTCTTTAATGGGATAGTAGTGATTCCACCTTTTCAGGAAAGACAGCATATTGAAATGCTGAATGATATATCCAACATAATAACCAAAAGAAATTAACAATGTCTATGTCAAATCACCCATAATTCAAAAATATTATTCTATCTTTTTCACATCTTCATATACATGACCAGAATGTTGTGTAATGCTGCCAAACTCCATCTAGTTAAAACAGAGTGAATTTCAATAGAACTCACCAAGGGAATAATTTGAACCTCTCTCCATTGTCCTTCCATTTCTCTCTCTCATGGCCAAAACTTTCCACAGAAACGACTGAAATCACATTCACCAAAAGAAAAAAGAGTAAACATTTAATAAAGTTATTAAAATAAACATAAACATTGCATAACCAATACATAGTGTCATCCATTAAATATCTTCATGGCAGTGAATAAGAGACACAAAAAAACGCAAAAAGAAATTGTTTGCAATTAAACTGAAGACAAACTAAACAATATTTTCAAGAAATGAAAGAGAGAAAGAAAGAAAGAAACCTGCTTTTTCCTCTGCTGATTGCTTGGTATGATATCTGAAACTGTTTCTTCTTGTCTGTCCTCAAATTCGTTGTCCATCTGAATTCCCAGGGAAGACACGTAAATTAGTGCACTCAGAGTATGAGATCACAAGAAACTAATCAACACCCATTGCATGATTATTTCCCAGTAACTATTTACAAGAAAATAGGCATCTCAAAGCATTCACACCAAACAAAACTGAGATGCTCAGATTATAGAAACACAAGGGGTATGACCCAAATTGGAAAACAATGAATTCAAGATGCCCAAAAGTGTTAAGAACTGCAAAATAACGCAAGGAGTATCAATTCTTAACCATGAACCCAAATCAGAACAGTATCACACAAAAATGGCATTCACTGAAAAAGAAAATCTCAGCCATTTAGAGAAGACATTGCCACCCCCTGAAAAGGGGTATAAATTCCAAATGTGATCCTTACAAAAGTCAACTTCTTGTGCAATGCCCTTCAAGCATCAATTATCCTACAGGGTATTCCCAGAGAAGGAATATAAACTGAGGAAAAAAGAGAAAAAAAAAGGAACCTGAATAATCCTTGTAGAACTGAGAACTCTTACTCTTGTCTGCAACAAAATGGTCCTAAGTTTCTCTTCCAAAGAACCAGAAAACTTGACATATATACCAAACAAATATTTGATGTTTTCCAAAAGGATAGAAGAGGGGACAAAGAAATAGGAATAGGTGCAAATAGGGAGTAGGGTCCTCCCTACTCAAGAAAATGGAATGAAAAATTCAGAAACAATAAATAGAAAAGAGATAAAAGGGAAACAGTCAAAAGGGAGAATGGAATAGAATCTCATGTGCCCCTTCATTCATATATATTATTATTTTTTTAGGTGTGTGGCAAAGGCTATGATTCGTCAGTTTGTTCTTTGTTTTTACTCTCTTGGAAAACCCAAAAGGGGTTCTTTTTAAGAGCCAACGAAAAAAAGCATTTTTTTTAGCTTCAATGCTGAGAATTGTCTTCGAAGTTTGAACCTCGTCCTTTGTACTAGTTTGAACATTAAGGTAGAAAGAAAAAAGAAGTTACTTTCTTGTGTAATCTTAGTCCATGGAGAGAGAAAGTAACCAACCCCACGTGTGTGCCTGCAAATAAAATCACAATAGTTTGTTGTGCCATGTTTCCTATGAATGTGACACCAAAAGGTTCCTTCTGCCTTGTGTTAAGGAATGGCTTTTACCCATTTCCATGGATTTTGTATCACATTAAAAATACAAAATGCAAGTTTTCTTTCATATTAAGTTTTTACAAAATTATCATTGTTGATGTTTTATTATGATAAATACCATAATTAATCATTATTGTAGCAGGTTTATAAAGAATAGAAGAGAATGATAAAGTATTATTCTAAAATTGATTACAAGAAATTTGCTTATTGATCATTTTATTTCTAATGGTTCTAGTTTATAGTTAATATATACATATATATATATATATATATATATATATATATATATATAATTGTTACAGAGGATACGTCAAGATATTTTAAGAATAATTTTTGTTATTTTTCATTTATTAACTTTTTTAGATATCAAATTTTAATTGTATTGCAGAACATTTTATGGATATGAGGAACCATTTTGTGAACTTGAGTTTCCATCGATAGAAACCTTAACTTTTATGATCGAATTAGTTGAATCTCACCAATTGAATAGTATAACATAATTTAAGGAGAGAAATCTTTCATTACTAATTTGTTCTTTATTCTTGATCATAATTTTGAAGATTCAAATATTCCATATTCATTTTATGGATTTCTTTACATATCATTTTGACTAATTTTAGATGAATTAGACATTTGCATATATGGTTCTTTGGTTCAATGGAGGATTATAAAAGGGATGCAAGGAAAGAAGGAATTTAGAAATAAAATGGGTTGATGTACATTCAACATGACATTAATTGAGTATTTGAAAAGCTTTTATGACAAGCTTATTTCATGAGCTTGATTGAAAATTTCTTTCAAAATAAATTCAGATTAAGAAACTCAAATCCTAAAGATGATGGTATGTGAAATCTTCTAGATATAGTTTACTATTTATGCATGATTATGTCCAATCTTAATAATAAATAGTCATGGTCAACCAGTTTTCAGAAGTTTCACGTTAATCTAGTCTAATTAAGTCAAGAGGTAACTAAGGTTTGACCTAGGATGGTTTATGTCCCTCCAAAATGCAACATAATGTTATCCATAAATAACCCCAAATATGCATGGTAAAATATCTAACTAAAACACAAAACAGTATATGTTGATTTACACAAATTTCAATCCAATTGAATACAATCTTGAGCAATTCAATTACCTACAATTCAGAGTACCTCAACTCTTAACTAAAGAATCTTTAGAAGAGTAATAAATATTTATACGGATTTACTATCTACTACTTTGAGAGTTGCATATAGTCCTTAATCAATCTAATTGATAGTTATATTTTTAATCTTTATGTACACACAAAGTTCAATATTTATTTGACTATTTGAATACTACAAAAAAAAAATATTTCAATATTCTCTCAAGTATTCAAATACTTTTCTTAGACATTTTAGACTAAGTTTTTTGAATTATTTCAGTACTTAACGAAATCTCAGAAAGATCTTTAGAGAAAAAAATTGTTAATACTCATACACTCAAAAGATAAAACATTAATAAGTTTATTTTTTCAAAAAAAAAAACAATAAAGATTAATAGTACAAGTGAGAATAACAAAAACAAATACAAAACATTTCTCTATGAATTCTTATTCAATGCTTTCTTTTACAAATGAATTTTGATAAACAATACAAGAAGAAAAGGGAAAATAACCCTATACATGTTTATTTCATACAACTTTGTATGAATATAATAATTAGAAACATCGTCTACCTAATAATACCAATACACAATTAAAATATATGCAGAGTAATACGATACAGTGAAGTATAAAAACTTACCTTAATGCAAAAGCAAATCGATGCAAAATACTTGGACATTGGTAACGCCTAAGGGAATGAAGACGACAATTAGGGCAAATTCTTGGTTAAAGCTCCAGTAGGTTGACAATGACGAAGATGAATTATACGAAAGAAAGAATGAAGAAAAAGACAAAAAAACAAAATACATACCTAAAACAAAATTAGGACAATTTTGTATTTCAATTAAATGATAAAAATGCTTTAGTCAAACTATTTAAACCAAGCAATATTTATTTTCTCTTCCTTGCAAGTCTCTTAATACAAGAAGGAAGTCAAAATTGGGTAACGGAAGGTTTTCCTTTTTTTTTTATCATTTCTTTCCCCCATTTAATTACCAAAAGATTAAAAAAATGTTTTTCTCTCTAATTAAACTACACAAAAATTATAACAATTATATTATAAATATTTCATTTGTATATAATTTTTCAAAATAAAAAAAACATATATTTTCATTCTTGTTTATAAATTAATCATCTCTCGCTATTAGAATATTTTGGATTATATGTAATGTTTATAATATATACTTGCCTTTTGGATCAACAACTATCTCTATAATCAACACAAGTTTTTTTTTTTTTTGTCTTTGGCTTTACTCACACTCTTTTTTAGATGTTACTCATTTTTGCACTAATCCAACTCAATCAAATTGTTAGACCAAAGATTATTATAAATTCTTAAATGTGAAACATAAATCAACTAAGAGTTTAATCTTCTTTTTGTTACTAGAGCTAGAATTTAAACACTCGAATAAATAAGAAATAAAACTTGAACAAACAACAAAACAACACTAGGAATGGAATTGCAATATGAAGATTGAACCAAACAAGCAAAGTAAAATAAGAACAAGGACTACAAATAAGGAATAAATGGATAAAAGGACTTAAGAGACGAGAAATGATTTGTCATTTGAGAAACTTCATGTGTTCTTCCCCGGGATGAGCATAATAAGATGAATCACCATTTCACTTTTAATAATCAAAATAAAACTTATAACAATGATCACTCTCATAAGAGCATCTACAAGTGAGTACCTTGTTCTTGATCCATTGTGCCATTTTTTATGTCCAAAAAATTAGTCTAGATACCGTTCATTTCATTTTTACAAATTATAGATTACATAGAGATGAATGGAAAGATGGGGAAAGGCACAAAGAGTGACGCATTGCATCAGAATATATATTTAAATTACTATGTCATTCTGTCAAGGTTTAAATATTATTAAAATTAAGGGAAACTACATTGACTATTGTAAAATAAAATTTGAATCAAATTAAAACATTTTAAATAGTAAGACTAAATTGAGAAAATTTGATAAATGAAAAATGACCTAAAAGCCAACACCTACAAATTATTAATTTTTGTTAAAGAACTTCAACTAAGCAAACATCTTATATTTATCTGGCTAGACATTATAAAAATATAAATCCTTTGAATTATCTCTGGGAGTGTGTTGAGATATTGAAGAGACTTATCTAAAAATATACCTAAATATGTCTTAGAGAAATAATTGAAAAAATACAATAAATTGTTAGTGACGGTTGGTAAAACTTGACATATGAACTTAAATTACAAATATAATATTAATGATAGAGATAAACTAATATAAAAATTGTTGTGTACTTTTTTATATCTCTTTTCAAAGTTTTTGAAAATATATATTTTTAAACAATAACAGTGGATCAAAGATTTTTAGTTGTAAAGTTTATTAAAACAGTTCAATTTTCATTCTTATGAGTATGTACTTGTATACTTCACTTAGAGTTCTTAATTAACTGGTGAAAAATAGACTAATATTCGTTCTTATATTCATTCAAAAATGCAAGTTAGAACTCTCTCACATTTCGATATATATTTGATTTATTTACTAGTTCCTCATGTTAAAAGCCTCTTAAAAATAATTCTTTATCCATATCTCACGGTGTGAATCTACAATCACTCTTTATCAAGTCAATGTCTAAAATGTAACAAACCTATTTTGTTGATTTTGTATGAAGTTGGAAATAAGATTCTTATAAATGTTCAAATCTTAGAAAAATCTTCTACAAAATTTTTCTAGAACATTAAAAAATGCATTATGTGTAATTAACAAACGCATTAAAATATAAATAAATAAAATCAGTTTAATTAATAAAATATTATTTTCATGGTGGTTTGAAATATTTTATCACAGTTGCTGTTAATAACCAGCTAAAGATAATATAATTTAAAAAAAATATTATTCAAATCACAAGACATGTGTCAGAAAATGAAAAAGAACAGTATAACTTTAATAGATGAGATTTAAATCTATAATATCGAAGTTGAAAGATAATAAATCCACGATCTTTTTCTTCTTTTCCATATAAGCATGTCTTAGTGAGTATTATGATTTCCAAAAAAATTATCAAAAGGTATATATGCTTTAGAATAAATTATAGCCATTTTTAGTATTTTCTTTTTTTTTAATCAAATTGGATGTAACTTTTATTTCACTTTCTTTTGTGTTATTTGTGCTTCCTTGAAGTGCACAAGGCAGGAAAAGATAAAAGTAATTACGTTTACGTAATAGCAAGAATTTGCCTGAAGCACCCTTTTATGCATTCTTTTAACTCTCGACAATCATGACAATAGAAAAATGCATTAATCTTCAAGGAAGAGAAATGGTTATTTTTTAGAAAACTTTCATCACAACCTTTGTAAAAGTAATCATGGTTCCTAAGAAAATAATCAAGGGCAACATCATGCATGCATTGAGATGTCTATTGGAATATTTTTAAGAAAAAAGATTGTTGCGGATTATGTTTAAGATATTAATAATTAATTTGTACTTATTAAGAAAGTTAATAATATTTTTTTTTCTGTAGTTATAATGTTTTCAAAATTATCCTTAAATAAAGAAAGAATGACGCCATTCATGACCTATAATGCTCGTCTATGAACTAAAAAAAAACGAATATAATTAAATATATGGAGGAAAGTAGGGCACATTGTTTCAATTTGATTTACTATTGTAAAGACATAGTTTCACGAATTTTGAAGAGAAGCACATCATCCATTATCATAAACAGATACGTAGAAAGAAAAAAGTGGAAATGGTCCATTGAGGAATAAATAAGGAAGATTGGAAAAGAGTGGAAAAGTGGTCCTAAAATCTAACTCCATGAATGAAGATGGCCCTTGAAGCAAAATGTTGAAAAAGCTCAAAACCCTAGAAACGCAAAGAGGCTCTTCCAAATGGATGACTCAATAGTCAAGGTCAAACTGCTTTGTCTCCACATGGGGCCACTTTCAAAGTACCTAAATCAGTGTTGCCGCTTATCAACCATGATACTTTCTTTTTTATAAATTCAAATTATATATATATATATATATATATATATATATATATATATATATAGAGAGAGAGAGAGAGAGAGAGAGAGAGAGAGAGAGATTGATGAGAACTAATTTCTTAAAATAGAAGATTCATTTAAGAAATTAACTATAGCATAGCAATATCGGTGAATTATGATAGAATTTTATTATGATGATGATTGTTTTTCAAATTTTTAATATGCATGGACTTAATTAAAACAACTAATTAAAATTAAACATATGATTCAGTGTTTAAAAAAACAAATGGTTATTTGTCCACTACTGTAAAAATAACTTTCGATGACCACTCGTTATAATTCATTTCATAAGACAATTATATATACACTTAAAAATAAAGTAAATTCTTTTACATCATTTCTTACTGAAATTCACATAGAAAGTGTATCTATTCTAAATTGAAGTGACAGAGAAAGTCTTATCTAATTTAAATAAAAAATATTTGTCTAAGTAAATAATTTGGTTAGAATAAATATTAGTATATTTTATTTTTAGTATAATAAAAAAGAATAATAGTTTTATTACACAAACTTTAAAGCAAAGGAAAAAGAATTCCTTCAAAATTAATTAACGACAATCTTTTATTTAGTAAACATATGACAATTATTAAAAATTAAATATGTACTTAATTATCTCAATCATTAATGGTGTTTAAACAAAATTAATAAAATAAAAACTTTTATATTAAAATTATTCTTTTTCCATTGTATTAAAAAATATTTATCAAATATTTATTATACTAAATCCACTATTTATTTTATTTCTCTTTTTTTTAATTTTTTTTCTCTACATTCTTCTCCCTCCTCTTTCTTTCGTGTCACCACAATGCCGTCACAATAAAACCATTACAAGACCACTACTATGACGACACTGTTCTGAGACTACCATTGCAAACACCAAGACCTTCATTATAATCACCATTGCAACCCCAACCACCACCACCCTAAAATGTATAAGTTTTTGAAACTATATATATATATATAGAAGAAAATGAATAAATACAATGAAATATTTTCAAGAAAAGATCCTAAGTTTTTATGATGGTTATTTTCATTAGTAATATATTCTTTTGTTGTAATAGTGATCACAAGTCATGTTGTAATAGTAGTAAAAAATGACTTAAAAAAGGACATTGTTATAGTGATCACAACAATTCATGCTGTAATAATAGTAAAGAATGACTTACAAAAGACATTGTGATAGTGATAAATTATATTATTGATCCACCATGATATATAGAATTAGGGCTAGTTATAAAGGTGGTGAGATAGAGTAGTATGGTCCCGAAAGATGATTGTGGTGATGATATATAAAGTATTGATCCATGCATGCTCTTTTACCAAAGTGTCTCTCACTTTTGTGGTACTAAGCCACTCTGCAAAGAGACGAAGCCAGCTTAGAATAACACCAATATGGCGGCAGTTTTCTTCATTGAAAAAGCACATCATTCTCCCCAAAATAGAGGGTCACCATTTGCTTTTCAAGTGGCATAGTGGGGCCACTTCGCCACCATTTCACAGACACATTCCTTGGTATTCCTGTTTTCATGCTCAACACCTAATATCAATATATCTTCACCACTTTTCAAGGCACATCTAAGGATGTGAGGACAATGAATGCCATGCTAGCTCTTGAGATCACTTTGATCTTTTCTTGTTCCATTTATTTTACAATGCTAACTAATGTCTTATGACCATTCTTGCTTTCCAACATTTCTTCACATAGTAGAGAATAATATGTGTTTTCTTTCATTTGTCTATATAAGATCACATGAGTTGTAATTTTGTCAATTCTACTGTTTTTCAACATGGTAGGAACTAATAAATTAGTGCTATAGAAGAAAAATAAAGATAAATGGGATATTGATTTGATCTTCTATTTTATGTAGATAATATACTCTAAGTAGATATAGATGAAGAAAAGTAAATAAAAAAATTGTGACCTCATTAATGAATGTTTTAAAAAAGCAATTTTATAATATTTTTTATAGATTAAATATGTTTTTAGTTTCTTAAAATTAAAGAGTTTTTATTTTTATTTCTATAATTTTTTATTTCATCCCTATAAATATGAAATCATTGATTTAAATTCTTATAAAATGTGTGGATTTTGGTTCTAGTTTTTGTAAAATATTTTTTATTTCTAAAAAAATTCAAATCATTGTTTCTAGTTCATTGTATTCCTCCTAAACTAGATAAATAACATTTATTTTATGTATTTTAAGATTTTATTTAAGTATGTGTTTACATTATATCGCAATATTATTATGTGTGCTTTGAAATGTTTATTTCACTTTTTATTCAATACATATGTAAATAACCAATGCCGTATATACTAACGATAAAAATTGATTTTTTATTTAAAAGTGACGAAAAATAAAATAAAAATTTTTACAATACAAAAAGTCAAAAACTCACTTTTTTATAATACAGATTAAAAATATTTAACATATTTTTCTTTATCAAATATCACAGCGAGGAGCATCCCTTTAACTGATATCACAGTAATCAAGAAGAGGTTTAACTAAAAATATTTATTATATCGACAATACAAATATCTTTTTAAATAATTAAGCATATAATACACATTTACACGAGTAAAACTGGATTTGAATCTCTTAAGCAATTCAAATTTTGAATGTAGAAAAAAAAGTTATTAGAAGACGAGACCATATAAAACGTGTTAGGTTGTTACTATTAGAAGTATATATTTCACAATTATACAATGATTGATGTAATAAAAAAATGTGATAGTACGGCTATAATTATTTAAAATTTTATTGTATTGATTGTATAATAATTTATATAAATTTTTTTTACGTATGACTATGCTATATAGGAGGGTTTACATAGAATAGTTTTAAAAGTGGAATCAATCACTGCAACTCATGTTGCAACTTCGTCATCACAGATAATGTCACCCTCGTACCACTATTTGTGGACTTGCAACCATCTTCCCTCATAGTCACACAGTTTTTCACTGTACCTCTTCATGCAAGGTTCGATTTCAAATAATAATTTTGTGTGTTTGTGTATTAATTGATTGTTTAAACAATAATAATATTATGTTTATATATATATATATATATATATATATATATATATATATATATATATATAAAATATATATTTTTATTTGTCTAGTGTTATTGATTTATTTTTCTTTTTTTTGATTTGATATATTT
>Ga0099824_1003581_pt1 | contig 22676 bp, 13 predicted proteins | sample SiratrowhiteBW_FD_76837 | JGI IMG/M metagenome (GOLD analysis project Ga0099824, IMG submission 76837) | Root nodule microbial communities of legume samples collected from California, USA - Siratro white BW | ecosystem: Host-associated > Plants > Roots > Nodule | place: USA: California... | reverse complement strand
CAGAAAGCAAAAAGATTACATAAAGAAAGAGAAAGAAAATGCATAAAAGAAATGAAAAAAAAAAAAAAAAAACTTTTTTCTTCCCATCCCCTCCCTTTCCCCACAAAAAAAAAAAAAAAAAAAAAAAAAAGAAAAAAAAAACAAAAAAAACCCAAACCCCCCCCCCCCCCCCCCAAAAAAAAAAAAAAAAATCAAAAAGAAGAATAACACAACGAAGATATAGAAAAAGCAAAAAATATGAATTACTCTACTGACTTCTTGGAAGGACTGTTAACACATTACTTGAATAAAATAATGGAGAAAATACAGAGTATTCAAGCTACACTATTATGCTTTTGGTGGATGTAAGTATATATAGGCTACAAAAAGAGGCAAGGCACTTACCTTAAACCCTAACCCTAAAGCTGCATAGATACAAAACAAATAACAATAAAATAGCATTACATTTCAACAACGTTCTTATCTGATACAGCTGAAAAGAGCACAAAGCAGATTGAACACACAGAAAAGCACTAACAAATCACCAGATTCAGAACCAAGAATCTCTATTCACTTCATTTCCCTATTCAGAATCAAGAGCTATTAAATATCATTCAATTCTTATTTAAAAAAGTAAAAATAGATTACTCAGAAACTATTGCTTACAAGCTTCTTGATTCAGTAAATCACGCATGCACAAAAACAAAGTCTCTTATCTTATTCTCGAAATGCCAAAACAAAAGTCATAAAGCATGATCTTTTTCAAAAAGAAAATACAACCACCTTTAACAAGCATCAGCACAATAGGATAAAAATGATCCAGACCTCCATAGAAGAATCACTTTCGAATCAAGATCTTTCTCTATTTTTCTGATTTCTGTGTGATCAACATTCGATGATTGTTGAAGAAAAGCCACATACAACTGAATATACTGACGTCGACACTGACAAAGATGCCTAATTTGGTCCCATGACAAGCGGTAACTGATTCAAAATAGAAGCATCAAGTCAGCCTCAGATCCAGATTCCAGGAATGAATGATGATGCATATCTTATTAGAAGTTGGGTAGTTAGTGAGATAGTTACACAGCTTTCATTGTGATAGTTGTCTATAGGGTTTTGTTAAGGTCTGACCTAACTTTTAAGTGTCAACAGCTCTGTAAATGAAAGATTATATCTCTCTCATTTTGTATCAGTACATTGATAAGAATAGCTTTCTCTTCAATATTTTCTTTCAAAATTCTCTTTATACCATTAACATGGTACCATAGCCTCGATACTAACTAAACTATACTAACTCAGCAAGCTTGACTACGACTTTGGCATTTAAGTCAGACATCTTTCAAACGGTTCTACTCTTACTCAAAGAAAATAAATTAGGGATCTTCTGCATAAAACCAACATGCCCAGGGCCAAGTATGTCTCCTCCCTTACAGCATCTAACCGCAAGCTCTCAAAAAATTACACAAACCTTGTGACTGATCTCGCTCTCAACAATACAATACAATACAATACAAACAATTCAATTCAGGGAGCTCGTTATGTGAACTATGCTGCTAATCATTTTGGTGCCTGAACCAGATATGAATGTGATAAGGACTTCGATATTATGGTGTGTCTAATCCCACATCAAAAGTATGGGATACTCGACGAAATATTTAAGTTTGGTTCTCTGCCCTAAGCAACTAGATTTAGAGGTAGGTTCCCAAGTAGCTCAGTCCAGGTAAATCATACAATATTGTTGAAAAAACGTTGCCTGAAATGCTTTTTTATTTTCAAGAAATTAGTTAAAACAGGGAAAATTGAGCATCCCTTAGCATAGCAGGAAAAATAGCACTGCCTTCAATTGCTTGCAGTCTTACCAGCGCCAGGTAAAGGGTTGCAGAACAACTTGCTATTATTTAGAGACAACATTGACACATATATCACTGTTGCATGTGCCTCCCTCATTTATCTTCAACAAGTTTCAAGAAATATATATATATATATACCTTACAGTATTTTTTTTTTTAATTATATTAGTTTTTATAAATTTATAAAATGTATTTTTTTAATTATCTAATTATCTTTACAAATTTAATATATATTTTAAATATGCACATAAATGGGTCAGATATTTTATTCAAGTATGTTTTTATGTTTAATATACTTCTTGATGTTAAAATCATTTTAGATTTGGGGTTATTTAATTCAAAGAATGTTTTAATGTTAGATATGTTTCCTTGTGCTAACATCCTTTTAGATTTAAGTTTCTTTACTTATTGTTTATGAATTTGTGCATTTAAGTCTTTGCTGATTGTATATGCTACGCTTTATTATTGATCAAGAACCTCATCATTCACAATTCGGTCCTATTCAAGATTAGGTCTTTCAATTCAAGATTGGAATCTCGATTCCACAACAATGACTGTGATAACCAGAATACCGATTCTCTAGCTCACAATCCTGTCCTCCATTCCGTGCAGGAATAAGCTTGACCTGTTCTTTGTTAGATAAAAGGCTCTCAGCATACATTTCACTATAATGCACGTTCTTGCCAGATATTAATGGGCTAACTTAGTCATCAAGCCCTCCACAATCACACCAGATTTCTGTTTCTAAAAGAAACTCAACGTGTTTCAGCGCCCTTTTCAATCTCACCCACCCTTAAGTTTTTAATTGGGGTGACAAATGTTGAAACCCTAGATAGTACCAGACCATCTATGAGTTCTGATGATTACAAACATTCTATGCACATTACTTGTTTAAATATGAATATATTATCTGAAAATTCTAACGTGTGTTTTGTGACAACTGAAGGATTTATAGACCATCCAATGGTATCACCAAATCTCATAACAGACAATCTATTAGATAGACCTCAAGTGTTCTTAATCTGACTTTAAATAATAATCAAGCTATAACAACCAAATGAATTCTAGATATAAATCAAGTCTATAAAACATAATTTTCAACATTTATGATTGAGTTTGGAAATGTTTTGTGACAAAAAGTCAAATAATTACATACTTAAGGAAACATTCGGACCTAAGCAATTCTCTCCAATTGTGATTAATTATCACATATGCAAGTCTTGTTTGAATTGTTTCCATAACAGAACAGAGGAAGAAGCACAAATGAAGGTTCATACCACATCATTCTATATCAAGCTTCTACACCACGCGTGGATGAAGATTCTTATTGAAGATCAAGCAACGATCATGTCTTAGCTTAAAAAGAGTTGGAACGGTCATCTTACAAGTTTATATAAAGGACTCAAGATGAAGATGAAAAACACAACTACATTCTACAATTCTTTCAATCTTCTAGTAATCTTAGAGTGTTCTTTATGGGTAAGCGAAAGCTTTAGAAATTCTTAACTTTGTGAAGTAAAACCAGTGAGCTTAAATTGTTCTCTCTTTGAGAGTGTTCTTTCCTTTTTTATAACATGTTTGAATCTCAAGAGAAGGTTAAAACAGTATAATTAGGTATTATTTGTGAGTAGTTTGTGTATTCGTTATAATCAAGTAATTCAATTAGTGAAACATCTTGAGCAGTCTTCTTAAAGGAGAACTAGATGTAACATGTGAGTTTGGGTGAACTAATCTAAAATTTGTTTGTGTTGTTTTGTGCTGCTTGTCTAGACGGTCTAGTCTAGCTCTTTGTTAAAAGAGTTCAGGCTCTATTCAACTCTCCTTCTAGAGCCAGTTGTTCCAATAACAAATGTTGTATAGAGACTAGTTCTTAACTTGCTCTCTTTGGTAGTTAGGAAGTTTAAGTTTGTTGCACAGCTGTCACTGTGTCAACTATGTCTGTAGGCTTCTGTTAAAATCTAAGATAATAGTTAAGATCTCCATAAATGACTGATTGTATCTCTCTTTTTTCTATCAATTACAGAAAATACATCAATAACAATAGTATTCTCTACAATCTTTTCCAAAATTCTCCATGTACAATAAACAAAAAATATAGATGACTTAATTTAACAACACAAAAATTCAAGTTACCACTTCTGCTGCTGCTGGAGTGAAGCCTGTGCAGCAAACTGCCACCACAAACAAGGAGCCTTGGAGATGGGAACTGCAGGTCGTAAATGAGAAACTCCCATATATGTCTTGTATCTTGAAACAGCTTCCAAAAGTTTAATCCAATCATGATACTGAGCCTATAATTCACAGAGAAACAAGTAAACAACAATATTACAGCACACTAAGGATGAGTTAAAGCAAGTGAAGTTAGAAAAGCAAATTGTTAGAACATCTTGACTATTCTTGGTCTGGCATTATACCAGTCGTACTACTCTTATGTTCTGAATCTAATTCATTAATATAAATACATATTCAACATATCCAACTAATGTATGTTGGAGATCTCTGTTGATCCCATTTATATACACAACATTCTAATAAAAATTTTCTCCCTTTATCAAAATAAAAATATAACAGGAAGAAAGTGATAACAGAAAAAAATGAAATCAAGTGATAACATCAAATCTAAAAGATGTTCAAAATCAGAAAAAGGAAATATGGGAGGGTGAAGAATCACTCAACCATAAAATCAATTCCTATGACCATCCAACAAGGAATCCCTTCATACTCTAGTATAAATTTAAAAGAAAAAATGAACATAACATGACTAAGGACAAAAACCAAAGAAAAAAAATTTCCCAGCTTAGTTGTATTGAATGTAACCCGCTTAGCCCATATTTTCTGTTATTCCATTACTAATTTTACTTATAAACAGTCCTATGTATTTATTTTACACAAGGGAGATTCATCCTATATTTATTTTTTCCTATATTTTAAGTTGTAAATGAACAACAATAGGCAACCAACATTGTCAAATACTAAAGCTATCCTACCCTCCAACCTACATTGGCACAAAAATTAAAAATATAAATTATAATATCCAGTAAATATTTAATTCAGGCAAGTTCTCTTACAAACAAGGAAGATGCTTTAAAGTATAGAATACAGGCTTCTAGAGTTATCTCCTTAACCCCTTTAGCTCTAAAATCACCATTGATTCAATAGAAATATCAAATAATTAAAAAATAAAATACCTCTGTAAGAGTAAGTGAGATCTCTCTGAGAACAAGGGTAACTTTTTCAAATGGAATTTCTGGATTAACTCTTTCTTGGTTTCCAAGCCGATGATACTGTAGAACTGCGTTGATAGGATAAACCAAGTATGCACGATTTCTAGCCCATTTAGATACAAATTTAGGATCATCAGTGGGCTCATTTATGCCATCTTCAAATATCTTGCACCCAAAAAAACGAAAGACATGTCAAAAATAAGACAAAAGTCACATAACATACCAATGAGAGAAAGCATTTGACGGTTATATACATGTAGCTCATAGCATCAGATTAAAGTTATTAAACAAAGTACAATACCTCAATCCATTCTGGTGGATTGATATCCTCCCATCCCTTATCAATCTCCCAGGGAAGGTGGTCAGAATCATGATAAAGAGCTAGTCTCTCCAGTTGCACTGACTGTAGCCAGAACAAATATTTGTCAGACAAAAAATAATAAGTTGCACTTACTGTAAACATACAAAATCCCACTTCGACTCTAAGCTAAACAATTAAATAAAAAATGGACGTAACAAGGATCAACTATATCAAAGTGGATTAATATTTTAGGAACCAAACAACGGCTTTGTTAAACCAAGAGTAGAGCAAAAGATTGTCCATTTTATTCCATAAATGTGAATACCATGTAAAGAACCAGAGCAAAAAGAGAAATCGAACTGAAAACGTTCATTTAATTTAAAATGTATTCTGATTACATAGAGACAAAATGCTAAAGATCTTTATATACATATAGGTTAGGCAATAAACTGGACGCTACTAACTGACACTTAATTGATTTGCAACTAACTCCTGATGTTCTATCTGAATGACAGCTGGTTCAACTATGTACAAGCTGGTAGATGACTAAGAGCTGGGTCGGTTACTAAAAAAATTACAGATAACAGAATCATACTTGACATAGTGCGTAGGGAGTACACTAAATTCTGAATATTGCAAAAACTATTCTAAAACCAAACAATAGAAAAGTAAGAACACAGGGATACAAACTACAACATAAAAGACATTTGATAGTGTTATATTCAGTTCGATATCGCCTTTGGTATAGGTGTTTCTATCAGTTCTTTTACAGCTTTGTTTCTTTTCATTCTCTATATAAAGAGAATCCTTGTCTTCCATTGTATATTTTTTTATATAAGGTGTCACTATGAAGCTTTGATATCCCAACAAGGTAAGCACCCCAAAGCTTAATCATGTGCTTCTAGAGGAAAATGCATTAAAAAGGTAGATGCAAAATATCACAACCAACTATTTGTGGCAACACTAAACCCATGTAGCAATCAAGAAAACCTGTAATCTAGAAACCCATACCAATCACAAATGTTGAATGTAACGGGCTTAGCTCATACTTTTTGTTATTCAGTTACTATTTTTACCTATAAATAAACAACTCTATATATGTATTTTACACAAAGAAGATAACTTTCATATTTTTTTTATTTTAATATAATATCAGAACCTATCCTAGCAATGTTGTTGGACCTATCGGGCCACCCTTAAATATATAGTCCCACACATGAGTTGGGGAGTCTCGGCGTGAGGGGAGTGTGTTGGAAATCCCACATCGCCTAGAGATAAAGCTTTTCAATAATTTATAAATGGATGCAAACATTATCTTACAAGCCGGTTTTGTAAGGTGGAGTTAGGCTTATAGTCCCCTCTTAAAATGATATCATAGCTTTATATTCTACTTCAGTACTAGATCTAGCCAAAATATGTTGTTTCTTGTTCTACAAAGATGGCCTCTTTATCAACTAGATGTTGAAAATACTTTTACCAACGGATATTTGTAGGAAGTTATATGGAACATCCTTCATGTTTTGTTGCTCAGGAGGGGTCTTATGGATTGGTATGTCATCTCCGTAAATCTTTATACAGCCTCAAGCAGTCACGTACGGCTTGGTTTGGAAAATTCAGAAGTGTTCAACAGTTTGGTATGACTACAGTGAGGTAGATTATTCAATTTTGTACCGTCACTCAAGTGTTGAGTGTATCTATCTAGTAGTATATGTTGATGATATTGTTCTTACAAGAAGTGATCACCATGACATCTCTTAGATGAAACAACATATGTCACCACTTTCAAACCAAAGATCTTGGATAACTTAGATATTTCCCGGAGATTGAGATAGCACATCCAACAATGGTATTGTTATCTCTTAAAGAAAGTATGCATTAGATATTTTAGAGGAAACTGGATTTAATGAATTCAAAATTTGTTGACACACCCATAGATCCTAAAATCAAACTCCTATCTAATCAGAGGGAGCCTCTTTCAGATCCTAAGAAGTGTAAGAGATTAGTTGAAAAATTGAATTATCTCACTGTTACTCATCCCAATATTTCATTTGTAGTCATTGTGGTGAGTCAATTTCTTAATTTTCCTTGTGTTGATCATTGGAATGCAGTCATTCGAATATTGAAGTACATTAAAGGTTTGCTATATGGTCACAATAATCATACTAAAGTTGTATGTTATTCAAATGATGATTAGACAAGATCTCTGTCTAATAGAAGATTCATTTCTGGATATTGTGTTCTTATTGGTGATAATTTGATCTATTGGAAGAACAAGAAACAACATGTGGCAAGATCTAGTGCTGAAGTAGAATATAGAGCTATGACCTCAGCCACCTGTGAGATTCTTAAGCTTAAACATCTTCTTAAAAAATTGCAGTTTGGAGAGGTCATCAAATGACACTCATATGTGATGATTAGATTGCTCTTCATATTAGCTCAAATCTTATCTTTCATGGAAGGACGAAACATATTGAGATTGATTGTTATTTTATTTAAGAGAAGATTGTACCGGGAAACTTTCAGACTGAATTTGTTAATTCAAATGATCAATTAGCAGATATTTTCACTAAATCTTTACGGGGACCTAGAATTGACTATATTTGTAACAAGTTTGGTATATACAATTTATATACATCAGCTTGAGCGGGAGTGTTGAATGTAATGGGCTTAGCTCATAATTTTTTTATTGTTACTATTTCTACTTATAAATAAACAACCCTATGTGGAAATTAATCTTATATTTATTTTTCTTTATTTTAATAACTAAAAAAGTCCTTCGTGATACAAGCGTGCAACCTACCATACCAAGCAAACTCTACCCTAGAATTCAGACCCAAATTAGCAAGTATTTCAGCACATGTATTTCCTTCTCTATATATATGAAAAACATGAAAATTAACAGCCCTACACATGGAAAGGCAACAATTCTATCTGTTTTATCAAAATTAAAATTCCCTTTTCTGTTTCTCTTTTCTCTCTCTTTCTATCTCTTAACTCTAATAACATTTAAAAGATAATGCTCTACTGCAACAAAAACTTCCATGGAAAGTCTAAATTTGGTTTCTCAAGTTAGAATTAACATTCAATACGTCAATAAAGTGTTCTTAGGGAGGGACTATCTACCTTCCTCAACCTATCCAAAGCGCCACTTGTATCAAAAGTTTCATTTCCCTGCTCATCCATTGTAACAGCAGCAAGCTTAGCCAAAGTCACACCCGAAGAAAATGGATGGCCTGGATTACTGCAAACAACACTTATGTGCGTAAGCAACTGAAAATAAACAAAACTAAAATTTCATCAATTATAAAAACTGAAAAATAAATAAATGTCAATTTTTTCATGCCCACTTCTACTGTGCAAAGGAAATTAAAATGGTACTTATAAACCAACCTGACTGTATCTTCATATCTGATATGCACATTAGTGATTGATATCTTGAGGTTTCCAATAATTGTAGAAATTAGAGAACTCAGCCATGAATTTCCAGAGGACGGCTGCGAGATAATAGTAACAATCTTGTTATCTCAATGTGTGCGTGTGTATGTGATTGTTTGTAAAGAAAGAGAAAATACGCTCACTATCCATTTGACTTAATCCTTTCAATTCTCAGTAAAACACCTTCGAAAGATGCTACCTCTTCTTCACACTTTCCTAATTTTATTTAAGTACAACCACATGCAATTATGCATTGTATGTCTAAATTCATTTCACTATCCAAAACAACAAACAACACGTCTGGATCATTCATTACTTAATTCCTCTATCGTTAACTAACTCCAAGTAGCTCTCGTGAACTTTCAACACCCTTAAAAGGAAACCAAAAATGAATCACATTTTATCAGTGCATCTGTTTCCTGATCCTTTAAATTTTAATGGGAGACATACTCCTCCACGTATACTGTTACAGAAGACAAGATAAATAGCCTCTACATCTCCAACACGATTGAAAATCCAACTCCAAATATAGGCTCTGATGAAAAACAAAGCATGAAACATGATCAAATTTAACAATAACTTCTTCCAAAATACAATCAAAACAAAACAGTCATTCAGATTTATTTTCAACAAAACAGATGATTGTCACAATGTACAGATATATGGACAAACTTAGGCATGACATGTGCAAATGCACTCTTGCTTTAAACAACTTGATGACAAAATGAGAAATTAAAACAAAGAATCAAATGTATTCAAAACAATAGCCAGATTACAGCATCATACACTTCCCAACTTGGACTTAGATATTGCATCAAGTGTAGCTGACTCTGCTTCCTGCGTGAAGAGAAATGAAAAAGAGACTATAGGTCAAAACAATGTTACAAAAGTCGAGAATCCAAATCTGTAAAACAATATCTAGTGTACACAAACATATTGGCTTAGTTAAATTGAGAGTTGGTTCTAACTTTCAATTTAAGTGAAGAGAAGACATTGTCCAAGACAAATTAATAAAGAAGAGACTAAAATACATGGAAGAAATGTTAAAGGAAGATCAAAAACTGATTATCCATGAAACCACACAATCATTAATAACAAATGATAATGAAAGGCCAGGGGAAAAAAAAAACAGAATGAAGCAGTGTGTTACTGTTCTTCAACATCAAAGCATATCCAAATACCTCCTCGGCTCCATTTCGTTTTCGCAATAACAGAAAATAGGGTAAATCACACTCACCACATGACAAAGATGTTTGAATCTGACCATCCTTTATGGGTTCAAACATGTTAGTGTTGTATCTAGTTTGATATAGTTTTTGTTATAGGTGTTTTTATCAGTTGTTCTTTTGCGACTTTGTTTCTTTTCATTCTTTGTATAAAGAGAAGACCAATTATCCTTTGTACATTTTATCAGTACAAAAAGTATCTTTTCTATTTCTCTTTTCTCTCTCTCACTCTCTTAACTCCAATATGGTCCCAAGAGCTCAGCAGTAATCCACCATTTCAGAAAATAATCCTCCTCCTCAACCCCCACCTCCACCGCCTACCAGTGACTTTGATTGTTCTGTTTCCTGCACAGGTTTTGTCAAAATATCAGAAAAACTTGATGATTCCAACTTCTTGCTCTGGCGCCTCCAAAATTTTGTGGTAAATCCCTCTCTTCCTCTTCAGTTTCTAAGTGAAACAGATCGTGATAGTGGGACAATTAATCCAGCCTATGTTTCTTTAGGGAACAAAAAAATCAGATGATGTTGATTTGGTTGCAATCCATTATATCCAGATCCTTTCTTTCACGCATTCTTGGATGTCTTCATCCTTATCAAGTTTGAAAATGAAGTGCATGATTATTTTCACAAACAAACAAGAGCAAGAGTGCAGCAACATCACATGAACTCTGTTCCATGACTCTTATTGATCATTCAATGGGTGGTTTTCTTTTTCAAGTAAAATCTTCAGTTGATTGCCTTACCTTTGTATTAGATACTATTTCTCTTCCAAAACACATTGATGTTATTCTTGAAGGGCTGCCTCAAGATTATCAACCTATTATTTATGTTATTGAAAGTAAGTTCAAACCTCTTCCTATTGAAGAAGTTGAAGCTCTTCTTGAACATAAGTCTCGTCTTCAAAAACACCAATAAAAAGTCTATTTCTAATTTTGTTTCTCTTAATCTAACTCATGCACCTTTAACCAATTTTTTTCAACAAAGATGTAGAACCTTCTAATGTTCTAACATTGACTAGTCCATTCATGATACTCAACTGCAGGTCAACAACTTTCGTGGCATGTCTTCTTTTCGTGGTGGTTGTGGCACTGGTTTTCGAGGACATAGGGACGATCGTAAAGGGTGTTTTTGTGAATGTTTAATGTCAGTTATACTTCAAGACTAGGCACGGTGTTGTTTTCTATTATTACAGGTTTGATCACAGTTTTTCAACCTTCCACTCAGTAATACTCACTCTAATTCTCAAGGAAATACGAATATGTTTGTTCAAGGATATCTATTCACGTCATCTTTCCACTTGACAACATCCTCCTTCTACCATGCTAACCAACACTAGTGTTGGTTTACTATCAACCCCAATTGATCCTAATTCCAGTTCTAATTGGTACCACGAGTTCGGGGCTTCTTTTCATGTTACTGGAGAAAGTCAAATATTTAATAAAGCATTCCTTATGAAGGTCCCTAACAAATCTATACTGGCAATGATCAAGGTTTTCCTATTAAATCTTCCGATTCTTCCAAAAATTTTATACTCCAAAAAATCCTCAAGTTTCTTTAGCTTTTCATCAATTACTGCATATCCTACCAGACCTAAAAATCTAATGCGCGTTAGTAAGTTTGCTAAGGACAATTTTGATTATTTAAATTTCATAACACTCGTTATCTTGTCAAATCCAGGTAACTAATGAAGTGCTTGTTCAAGGAGATGTGGGGCCAGATGCTCTCTGTGCCTTTCCCACCAATGGCATCAACATCCTCTTTCTAAATCTTGGTTTTTTGTCAATACAGGCAATAAAAATAATATTCAATCTGTTTGGCATGAGACTAGGCATCCTAATACTAATGTTATGAATCTTATTTTTTAGCAATGTAATAATCCTTTTTCAAGTAAAAACATTGTTTGTTTGTTTTTTTTTAAAGCCAGTATTGGCAAAGTTCTCTAAATTTCTTCCTCCTTATCTGGAATAGTTCAGAATTATCCTGTAGAACTTGTTTATATTGACTTATGCGGTCCATCTTCGGTGTTAAACACTAATTGCTTTTTATATCATGCAACATTTGTTCATGCTCTTTCAAGATTTACCTAGATTTCTCTTCTTAAGAAAAAATATGATTTCTTTCCTGTTTTCCAACAGTTCAAGACTATGACTGAACTTTAATTTCAACTGCCCTTAAAAATTGTTCAAACTGATTGGGGTGGTGAGTTTAGATCATTTCCTGATATTCTAGTAGACATGGGAATTCAGCACAGGATAATTTGTCCTCATCATCATCAGATTAGCGTTCTTGAGAAAAAACACAGACATGTTGATCTTAGTCTTACATTGCTTAGACATGCTTCTCTTCCTCTCAAGTAGTGGGATCATGCCTTCACCACTGTTATCAACCTAGTAACAGACTCACCTAAGCTTCTCTTCGGTATCAAATACCTTTATGTTCTCTTTAAGGTTTCTCCCTATTTTCACTTCTTAAAGACACGTATTTCAGAAGAATTTCACAAAGGATCTTTCAGTTACACAAAGAACCACATAGCCAGTAAACTGCCACAAAATCATAATCATCTTATGGCTAGAAAATCCTTCAAGCATCCAGTATCACATTAGACAACAATCACCCAATTAGTTGATATTTTTTGAAGTACATGTATCTCATAAGAAATTCATAAAGGACTATTATGCGGGAATCTTAAGATAGGTCATCCATTTGTTTTAAAAAATAAATAAATAGATATAAATGTAACCAAGAACTACAATATACTACTACTTATATTACTTGGTAATTGATACTTATAAATATGCTCATCTCCACGAAATTAACTGTAGATTTCCATATCACCATTATAATTTCTAAAAGTAAAAGGGGATTTTGTTCCCAGAGATTTCACAAACCAAAACATGTAAATTATAATTCACTCAACAATATATAATTGTTAGAAAATATTGTTTACATGCCCAAAAACAGGCATACAAAAATACCAGGAAAAACATAATTATAAATAACATAATCAACTGACAAATAGCAAGCATCAATATACCCTAAAAAATAAGATACTTTAACAAAATCTACATAGAATCTGACCTCAATCTGCTGAAGCTTGGCTTCGAAAAGTTTTTCCCTATCCTCTTCCTATGACAAAACAAACTCAATTAGCGAAAAGACATAGATACATATTAATTGCACAATTCGGTAAACAGTTCAATTAAGTGCTTATTAAATAAGTACTAATCAAATAAGGACTTATGAATAACATGTTTTCATAATCCAAAGAGAAAATATGGTTAAATTTTTTTTATATAAGTTGTTTTCCTAAGCTATCCTGGGTTTTTTTTTTATTGAAATGAACTGAACAGGCTATGGACATATCATAAGTTATTTTTATAAGCTTTTCGAAACACTAATATTAGTGCTTATGTCACAATATTCAAATAAGTTGTAAATAACATCTTCCAAACACACCCTAAATAGACCAAATCCAGAATACTGTTGTACCTTCATAGTCCGACTATCAGCAACAGGATGAGCTAGAACAAACACACGATCAATCAAAACAATCACAGGTTCTTTCCCCAGACTTTTCCATGGAACCTATATGACATTAGTAACAAAAAAAAATCAAATAAACGCCCATTTGAAACACATGGATAATTCAAGAGAAAGTGAAAAACATAAAAAAATAAATAAAAAAGAGCATTATGAGTAGGAAAAGCCTAAGTCTCACATTGATTACAGAATAAGACCAAGATACAGTATACAAGTGGGGGACAACCCTCAATTCACAAATTGATTTTGTGAAATTGAGTTCGACTCAAACCAAGATTCCAAGAATTGTAAACCAAAAAGCATTGACAAAAGCAATATAACAGAATGCAATGCAATTGTGAGTAGGAGGTTGATAACTTTGATCAAACCAATGATAGCAAAAAGAAGCAATATGTCCATGTTAAGACACTTGACATTAAATATTGGCAAAGCGACCTCCAAGCCCACTGCCACAACCCCAATATCTAGAGTCACAACCACCACACAAAGCCAGTAACAAGTGCTTTAGCATCTTTCAAAACCTTTGTAAGCGACATTTATGCACAAGAAGTAAAGCTTCAACTTCTTCAATCAGTAATGGTTCAAACTTTCTCTCAGTGGCAAAAATGACAGAATCGTATTCTTGAGGCAAACTTCACGAATAACACCATTGTGCTCTTGGAGAGAAACAGCACCTCCAGTAAAAGCAGCACAATCAACTAACGCTGTAACACAAATAAGAAACTTTGGCATGGGACGATCCTTAAGAAATGTGGATCAAAGTTCAGCAAGAACTTATCGTACTCGAGCACACATGTGTTTAGAACTTTATTCCAAACTTGATAATAATAAACACTTCCTAATACTTTAGAAAGAACCAAGTGTGATAATCTAAACTGGAGCCATGTCAAAAGCATTTGATCTAGTGGTTCCCAAGCACTATACACGAGATTAAATTTTCTAGCATTGTAATTGTCTTTGGTAAGAAAACAGAGAGGAATCAACAAAATGTTGAAGATGATGTAATTTAATACATGGTTCAACATGTAGCTGCAATAGCAAGAAGTTGGAATCATCAAGCTTCTCTGAGATATGGATGAAAGCATCGGATGATAGGGAAGGAGGAGGAGGAGGAAGATTGCTCTGGTATGACCATTGTTGATAGAGATAGAAGATTAAGAGCGAGAGAAAGAAAGATAGAAAGCGGAAACTAAATTTGTTATTGCCGTATTGAAGTTACTTACAAACAGAGTACACATTGCTCTTATATAGAGCTGAACTAATTGTAGCAGCTGTCATAATAACAGCTGTTTGAAACTAACTAACTACTGCATAACAGAAAAATCAAAAGATACTCTAATTGATTATCAATAATACAACTGTCCGAGTAAAACAATACTCAAACAACCAGTAAAGCTAAATGACTGAATGTACCTTTAATGTAATTGTACCAACAAAGCCAGCTTTGACAGTAACTGGTAGTTTTAGTGCATTTAGTGCCTCTGCCTTCAATTTCAAATCTTTGAGGACAACATCACCTGCAGAATTCGATAATGTCTTGGTTGGAATAACAGCTAACATGATATCTCAATGGAATACAGAAAATCATTGCAGTAATGTGAAAACTAATAAGCATGAAAACAATGTATTTTATAAGAAATTCATCCAATGAAAGATATTCATTGGCACAACTCTGAATTAGGTTCACTGAAAAAACGCATAAATAATAAAATGTGTAGAATGAGAATATAGACAAACATGTGAAAATGAAACTACATCTAGAATATACATGCACATGTTTTCATCACAAATAAAAATAAAATAAAAAATAAATAAAAAAAGACCTTGATGAAACTAATGGCCTCAAAAAAAAGTTTGGAAAAACAAGCCCATGCCAAAGAATATCAATCTAAGGACAACAAAGTTGCACTCCAACAGAATGTACAGCCAGCAGTACAGTTCAAAGAGCATAATTCCAGCATATTTGACTTTCCTTTGTGCTCACAAAACCACTAAAGTAAATTACAAAATTAAGAGGAAAAGAATAAATTCCAAACTAGGACAAATCCAATGTTATCCAAACAACGTGCTCCATATCTGCCAATTAACCTCACAATGCAATAAGTTTTAACAGCTTTAAAGAGTTGAAAAAAAAAATTAAAAAATAAAAACTCTGAACATACGCTCAGTTTGATATAAATTGAGAACTCACAGAGACATTTGACAAAAATGGTTAGTCGCGGCTGGTATAAATCAGAAAACAAAAAAAAGTGGAGCAAGGCGCGTCCATACAGAGTATAGAATGTGTAAGTAAAAATAATACACCATAAAAAATAAACAATAAACCTATTCATCGAACTTGTGCTCGAATTCACGAGAAGCAGTAAACGAAGTGAGTAAAATGCGAGAAGATGGCAGAATACAAACCCTTCCAGACACTTATTCTCAAAGCCTCCGTTGAGAGTCCGTGCACATATTCACCTAAATATCTTCGAAGCAAATGCAGAACCTGTCAACAGAGCAACGTCACTATCACCTCCGTCACAGCATTCACCGAGAACATATCACGCAAACCAAAGCAAAAGACGCACACAAAATTCAAATCGAACTCAAATTCAACAAACAAACAGTAATAGAAAGCAACATTGCAAACGCAGGAAGCAAATTGAAACTCAAAATTAAGATTAAAATTGAAGTCCGACATGCTCGCTAAAGAGAAAGAGGAGTAAATAGACATCGCACTTGCACAGACGCAGGCAGAGGAAATAAAAATTGAAAATCAAGCTGGAGATTGTTGCGCAAAGGAGAGTAACGAAGGAGATTCTTACGTGAGCTTCGAACATGGTGAAGGAATCGGAGTGCGATCAATTAATGGTGAAATTGGGAAGGATGCATGGTGAAGAAGAAGAAGACGAATTAGAGAAAAGAGTATTAGAGAGAGAAATGGATTAGGGCTGGTGATCCTGATCTTAGGACGGTTAAATAGAAGAAAATGGCGATAAAAGTTGAGAATGTATTGGTGTTATGCTTAAGCTATATAGGTCCCGGTCACTCGCAACGCAAGTTTATAAGCGGGGACATGTAATGTAATGCCAGAACCTGGTACTTGCTGACACCGACCCTGCGGTCCAATAATTTCAATAATATTGTATTCTTTTTCTCTTCTTAATATCTCTAGATTTTTTTTTTAATTTGCTCCTTTTCTCAATAAACTAGTATATAACTAAATGATATTATTACATAACTAAATACCTTATGTGAAAAAAAAAACACCAATATTATTACATAACTAATACAAGCGACCTCAACCTGTCTATATTATAAATTTATTAATTCAACTTTTAATATTTTTTATCAACCGTTATAGTTATATTATACATTTTAAACTTTTCTATAAACGAAATTGAAATAAAAATAGAAAAATGAAATATTTTTTCATAAATAAAAAAATTATTTTCGAAATAATAATATAAGAAATACTACAAATCAATTCATATATTTTTTAAGAATTATTTTATTTTTTCTAGTTTTTGTACTAAAAATATTTGCACAGAAAATATACCAAATAAACCTAAATTTTAAAAATAAACCAATATATATATATATATATATATATATATATATATATCACATTAAATAATTAAAGTTCCAGTTTAGTAGATTAAGTTCACAAATTTATTAAATAAAATTGATGTTTAATATTACAGAGCATCATTAAATAATTTTACCTAAATTACTCTCAAAGTAATTTAATTATTGTTAGTATAATGTTTTGTTTTTATTTTTCAACCCATTCTCTTTATTGTTTTTTAATCTACCTTGGATCACGTACTAGCAATTTTCGTTTTGGGATATAGTTCACTTTTAGCAACTCATTAATATCAATCTAATGAACAAGTCAAAATCATTGATAGTTCGAGAAACACATTTTGCGTACGTACACATAATGTTATTATGCTGATTTTATGGTAAACAATTTATTTGATGTTTACTTTTTGAAGAGTTTCAAAATGTCAAGAACCTCATTCTCACATACATGTATATGAGAAAGAATTATTTTATAATGCTGAAAAAAAATAATTATTTTATAGCAAGTATAGTTTACTCCTTTAATTTTTTAAAAATCTGAGTTTACTTCCTCAAATTATTTATGTATTTTACTTTAATTTATTTTTTGAAATGCATTACTTTTAGTTCTCTAATTGAATTGGATAACAATTTAGAAAAGGTAGTTTCCAAACTATTTATCTGTTTTTTATTTTTAAATTTTGAAATAAACTATTTTTAATTCCCCAAGAAATTCAGATTGAAATTTATAAAGGGGTGAAAAAGTAATTTAAATAGGGTTTGAAGGATAAAACTAAAACTAAACTTCAAAAGTTTAGGAAGATTAAAATCATATTATAATTGGTGTGAATTTCATATTACGCTGTGCACATCGAAGGGACACATGTACATCTATTTGTCTCTATTGTTAGGTTATGTATTGATGAAGCAGTGAGAGGGACACGTTTACACTTAGTTGTCGCTTTAAGGCAAAAAAGCAAGTATTTACAATTTTATAATTTCTTGTGTCCGTCTGAGTTGGACGATTTGTTGAAACTTTTGTCCATGACACTTTGACAATAATCTGATAGTTATTACTATTCGTCATTCACGCCGGCCATTAGGATTCATTTGATCACTAAAGAAACATGTAAACGTGTTAACATCAAAAACAAAATAATATCTTCAAGGGTGGATTTAAAGTGGTGAAGAGTCACAAAGGTAATGAATTTCAAATTTCAACAGAGAGCTTTTATAGTGACCAATGCTAGGTAAACTTTATAGGAACTAGATGATATAATATTTTTTATTAAAAATTTAACTATCTTCACATTGAATAATGCAATAAAAATAATATGATATGTTTATTATATTTAAGAATGATAATGAATTAATAAATACATTTCCATTTCTCTTGTAAAAATAATTTTGTATGAATCCTGACAAAAAGCTTTTTCAATAAATGATTTTTGAAAATGTTATTGCTTAAAATATAAAATAAACTTAAAAGAAAATAAGTGTTTCTAACTTTCTATGTTTAATTAAAAAAATTAAAATATTTTTTGATAAAATATATTGATAAAAAATTTAAAATATTATAAATTTGTTTAATTCAATTTCCTAAGATGAAAAACTCAAATTTTACTTAAATAAAATATTGAAATTCTTTTTCACGTTTGCACCAACCCAAAAAATGTATAGTTTTATTGATTTCATAGGTGTGAATTTGAGTTACACGAGTGATGAAATAATGTGAGTTATATTTGTTAATGTGCCTTATGAACTTTTATGGTTTTTTATTTTTTGTATATTGTTTTTAGTTTTCTCGCAATTTCATAGGTTATAGGGAAAGTTTAAATTATGTTATTAGATGTATGTATATCTTTTATTGCATCTTCATCTTCTCGTCGTCTTCGTTACTATACTTGGGTATTTATTTTCTTTAGTTTCGTTTTATTTGGAATTTTTTTTTTCTTTTTCTGTCACAATTTTTTATTATCTCTTTTAAGTATGGTTTGATTTATTTAATATTTTTACAAAGTTTACTCATATCTTTTAAATATTTTCTCTCTTTTATCAGATTATTGATTGCACATTTTTTTTCAATTTTGTTGAAATGAGGTATTGTATTTCAAGAAATATAAATCTCAATTTATTAAATCGAATCATTTTTAGGACACACGTTTTATTATTTTCACTCTTTTTTAATATTTTTATTTATTTATTTTGTCACATGAAAATATTTAAAGTGTTTAATCACGTCAATCTTTAAAATTATTTATCATTAAATAATGATAATATAATTTTATTTTCTATAATTTTTATTTTAAAAAAATATATTTAATTAATATTTGAAACAATAAAAAGACAGAAATATATATATATTCATTATCTAATAGAGTTGAGACAAAAATTTATACTCGAAGACAGACTTAGGATTTAAGTAAAACAACCCCTTTAGACATTGTCTCAAAGCTTATCAAAATTAATACTAGTAAATTATTAAAAAATTAAAAAAATATTTAATTTTAAAATTATACTACAAATAAATTTTAATTAAAAACTTAAAATATTTTAATTAACTTTTAATTTACATCAATACTATAAATATTCTTTAACTACTTAAAATTTATATTTATATTATATATATTATTTAATGAATAATATTTTTAAAACTTTCTTATAATTAATTAATAATAATTTTTTAAAGAAAAATCAAGCTCTAAACGAATCCTATTTATTAAAGTTTTTTAATTTTCTACTTTTTTTATTATTCTATCACATTAACATAATTTCTTTTTATGTCATTTTCATTCCCGAACTTTTCTACTTATCTTATTTTTTTATCTGATTTCTTTACTTATTTCTTTCATTTATCTTACCTTTTTTTATTGATTCTTCCATAATTTGTTTCAATTTGAGTTTTTGATTATCATTAAGTTATTTCCCAATTTCAAATTTATTTTATCATTTTATTATTTATCTATGTGTCTTTATCTTTCTCATTTTGAATGGATCATTGAATTAATCTTAATTAATTTTAAAATATGCAGATTCAAGGAAAAACATTAAAAATTTATAATTTATAATTAAATTTAAATACTTACCAAATGACAGGATCAAAAGATAATAGGAGACTTCAGGACAAGATACTACGATCTAGTTCATTGTTTTAGCAATCAAATTCTATCTCTTAACTTAGTATCGTTATATATATATTAGTTTTTAATTTTATATAAAAATATACCAATATATCAACTAGAAGATATGAATCAAATTATTCAAAACTTAACAAAAAAAGAGTTGAACTTTTTGTTCAATCACAAAAAAGAGTTATGGGTAAATTTATATAAATTAAAAAATACATGTGAATCTTCTTTAAATGAATAAGTTAACAATATAAATATAGATAAAAACAACAATAAAGTAATCAATTATCATGATTTAATAGATAATTTTACATCATAAAAATTTAAAAACAAACTTTAAATAAGTATATCATCATTTTAAATATTTTATTAATTTTAGAAAAATCTCATTTTTTTAATTTACTTTAAATTCTCTAAAACCTTGAATTGTCACATGGATGGAGTTGAAGATAGAACTTCACTGTAAAGATAAGAATTAGGATAGTTAAACTCATATCTTATTGTCATCCCTATTTCACATACCACAAATCTTTGCAACACTCCTGCTTGCATTATGCGCCATTCAAGTACTCTATAGGTGTGATCTTTGTCGTTGTTTTGTTATTTTATATATGAGCTTGGTCTTTTTAACATTTCTAGTTTTATTGGAGACATTTCAAACTTGTTGATTCATAATATTTTTAAATTGTGCAATCTAAGACAGCATTGTAGATTAACCAATTCAAAATAAGAAAAATTGGACATTATGTTTTGTATTGTACGATCTAAAAGCCTGTTCTAAATCATGTAATTTAAAAAAGGCTTTTGGATTGCATAGTTTGAAATTAATATTTTATAATGATACTCAACAATTTGGATTACAGTTAAAAAATATATTCTAAATTCCATAATCTAAAATACGTTCTTATGTTATATTATAATATATCCCATTTTACTTAGGATAAGGGACGGTGCTTCCCAACTGAGTGGTTGTCGTGGACTAGGACAGTTAAAAAACATTTGAACTAAACTAAATTGATTTTTTTTTAAAAGCTGCACTTAATTTTTCTATTAATTTAAAATATAGAATCAATATTATTTGAACTAAAATAAATTATAACTTATGATATTGGAAAATTTACTTTAAAATAGGATGTTTACTATTAATAATTCAAATAATTCATATAATTTAGAATATTTTAATTTAGTTCACTTATACCAAGATATAGTTCAGTTCAATTTATTTAAACCATTATACAATTCAATTTAGTTTTCTCGTACCACTTTTAAAGTTTAATCCAGTTTTACAATAGTTTAATTTAACTAACGTATCTTGTCCATCCCTAAGAGACCTACATCTTCCACTTTTAACATGAAACCGAAACAGAAAATTGAAATTTGTAGGAAAAATAATGTTAATTGTATTTAGTAAAGTAAAATCTCCCTCGGTGACATATTTAAAGGAACAACTCCTTAAGTTTTTAAAATACTCAAACAACACAAAAGTTGTTTTCTCTTTCATTTCCAAAAAAAAAAAAGTCATGAAAGTCAATTTTACGATGTGAACCAATATTATCAAGTAAAGACAATTATATCTATAGGTTTTGTACGTATTGTTCATAACCAATACAATACTAAATACATTGAGTAATTTTAGTACATTTTTCAAAAAAATCTTTATCACAATTTGGGAGATTTCCTCAAACCTATTATTTTACCATTATGTATAGATTTCACTAAAATCTTAATCATATGTTCATTAATTTTAGTACACCAACACCTAAATAACCTATTAATGTATTTATTTGTTCATAATTATGATATCTGAAAGTATTATAGTTAGTTGTATTTGTTATCTCTTTCACAAGCAAAGATTAGTCATTTATCGTATTTAACCTCAATATAACTATTGCACAAACTCCTTTAAGTGGATTATCACATGTACCATCCACCTACAAAAACACATTACAATATCAATATCAATATCACTACATCACTTCTTTGACACAAAATTACTGATTTAGACCCTCAAGTTTTTTACTAGACAGCTTTTGAATATCTTCAATCTGAACCAGAGACCCAGTTTGCCGAGATTGACGCCACCACCTCTCAATAACCTTCCTTTTTTGCGCACAAGTCTCAAGAAACATTATGTTCATACTTGGGTCTTTTAGCTCTATCATTCTCCACAGAATTGAAAAATTGATCAGAAACATTGACGGGAAATTCATCAATTCCTTCTTCCTCCTTCACCCTAGTATCATTGTAAACTTCCTCCTCCTTGATGTGGCTCGATTGTGCAGGTTCATGGCTAAAGTTCTCAGCTTTCACTTCTGCTGTATCACATAAATCTATATCTGGTTCATCTTTGATCCCCACAGAATAAGCAGGAGTGGTGGGAAACTAGACAAGCAAGAAATTTCATCACTCAGCAAAAACCTGACTGGTTTTTAGTACAAAAGAAT